>TBL_comb47_HYPODRAFT_10003498_pt1 | contig 18552 bp, 10 predicted proteins | sample TroBogypolimnion_40_FD_10682 | JGI IMG/M metagenome (IMG submission 10682)
TCTGGGCAAACCGTGTTGTGGGTGATTTAAACCTGCCCAAAGAAAAACGATTCACCCAAACGCACGATGGTTTCCGTTTCGACATGCTTCAATCAACTACACCGCTGCTCGATTCGGGGTTGCTCGGGCCGGTCCGGATTTTAACAACTTCATTTTAACCAAACGAAAATTATCACATTAAAAATATGACAAACGTAGGATTATTTGGAATTGGCCTCGATACCTATTGGGATCAATTCGACGGATTACTCGGCAATCTAAAAAAATACCAGGACCAAATCAGGATGCGGATCGCCGGATTTGGCGTCGGAGTGATTGATGCCGGAATGGTTGACAATCCGGTAAAGGCACGCGAGGTTGCCGATTTCCTGAAAAGTCAGGATATTGAAATCGTCTTTCTGTATGTCTCGACCTATGCCCTTTCGTCCACCGTTTTGCCGGTGGCACAGCGGCTGAAAATCCCGGTTGTTATACTGAACCTCCAGCCCGTGGCAGAGCTCGATTATGTAGCGTTCAACAATCTTGGCGATCGCGGCAAAATGACCGGTATCTGGCTTGAACACTGCCAGGCCTGTTCGGTGCCCGAGATAGCGAGCGTATTTAACCGTTCAGGAATTCAGTATGATATCGTCACCGGATATCTTAAGGATGATGAGGCCTGGGAGGAGATTGAAAACTGGACAGCTGCAGCCCGGGTTGCCGCAGCCATGCGCAATAACCGGCTTGGCGTTTTGGGACACTACTATGGCGGAATGCTCGACGTGTATACCGACCTGACCAAACAATCAGCGGTGTTCGGTAACCATATCGAATTGGTCGAAATGTGCGAACTTAAAAAATACCGTGATGAGACCACCGATTCGGAAGTTCAGACTAAAATTGAGGAATTTGGGTTGGCTTTTGATGTCGCACCCGAATGTGAACCGGACGAATTGGAACGCGCAGCAAGAACTTCTGTAGCGCTCGATAAACTCGTCGAAAAACGGAATCTGGGTTCCATGGCCTACTATTATGAGGGTGAATCAGGAAATGATTATGAAAATATCGCAACCTCGGTCATCGCCGGCAATACCCTGCTGACAGGAAGGAATATCCCCATTGCTGGTGAATGTGAGGTAAAAAATGCGCAGGCGATGAAAATCATGGCAGAATTCGGTGCCGGAGGTTCTTTTTCGGAATTTTACCTGATGGATTTTAAAGACGATGTGGTGATGCTCGGACATGATGGCCCGGCACATTTTGCGATTGCACAGGGTCGGGTTAGACTGGTCCCTTTGCCCATTTATCACGGCAAACCGGGAAAAGGATTGTCCATCCAAATGACTGTAAAACACGGACCCGTAACATTACTCTCGGTCGTCGAACGAAGAGACGGACTGTTTTTGCTCGTTGCACAGGGTGAATCTGTTGCCGGACCTGTTCTTGAAATCGGGAATACCAACAGCCGGTACCGTTTCTCTACCGGGGCAAAAAAATTCATGAACGAGTGGTCAAAACAGGGGCCTGCCCACCATTGTGCAATAGGTGTCGGACATATCGCGGGGAAAATTCAAAAACTCGGGCAGATACTGGGTATTGAGGTAATTCAGATCTGCTAAACCCGCTTCAAAGGCTTTGAAATTTCCGTTTTGCATCTTCCATTTTAAACTATTTATTTTGAATTTATGATATCTTTATCGGGCCAAAACCAGATCCTAAAGTTGAAAATTATTTAATCCATTTAATGATGAGAAATAATCATTTAATCCTCTCAGCCGGGGTGATTCTCCTGTTGACAATCGCCTTTTCATGCAAACAAAAACCTGCTTCTGAACGAATTCAGACTTATGGTGAATTCAAGCAGCTGTTTGCCGATCCGCCATCGGATTACCGGACTGCTCCGCTTTGGGACTGGAATGACAAAATTTCTGAGGAAGGGATTGATTTCCATATGAAAAAATTCAAAGAGGGGGGACTGGGTGGCGTATTTATCCATCCCAGGCCGGGATTAATCACGGAATATATCTCGGAGGATTGGAATCACCTCTTCGATTATACGGTCCGAAAAGGGAAAGAGCTGGGCATGAAGGTATGGATTTACGATGAAGACTCCTATCCAAGCGGGTTTGCCGGAGGACATGTTCCGGCGGAGATGCCCGAATCGTATAATCATGGTACGGGGTTAGGGTGCGAAAAACAGGAGCTTTTCAAACCTGACACCATCAACTATGAGGTTATCTTAAAACAGGAGAACAATCAGTTCACAGACATCACCTTAAAAAAAGAGGATTATATCAATAAAAAAGGGATTTTCTACCTTTTCAAAAAAACCTATGGATCAAAATCGTACTGGTATGGCAATTTCCCCTATGTCGACCTCCTCCAAAAAGGGGTGACCCAAAAATTCATCGAGATAACCATGAAGGGTTACGAAAAATACGACAAGGATGAATTCGGGAAAACGTTGATGGGAATTTTTTCGGATGAACCGAATCTGGAAGCAGCCATGGGACCCAAAACGGCTTTGCGCTGGACTCCTGACCTGTTCCCAGAATTTGAAAAAAGATGGGGATACGACCTCAAAGTCAATCTTCCTTCCATCGTTGACCAAACCGGGAACTGGAAAAAAGTCAGGCACGACTATTATGAATTGCTCTGTGAAATGTTCGCTGAGCGCTGGACGCACACCTACAGTAAATATTGTGAAACGAACGGACTAAAATTAACCGGCCACTATTGGGAACATGGCTGGCCCATGCCAACAGATGGCTTCGACGAAGCCTCATGTTACCTGTTTCAGCAGCAACCGGGCGTCGATATGCTTGGAAATGAATACACTCCAAAAGGGCTGGGCGGGCAGTTTGGAAATACCCGGGCCATCCGCGAATTACAAAGTACAGCCAACCAGGCGGGGCACCAGCGAACATTAAGCGAAACATACGGCGGAGCAGGGTGGGAAATTCCGTTTTCCAATCTCAAGCGACTCGTTGACTGGGAAGTTGTGCTGGGGGTGAATTTTGTCAATCAGCACCTCTCCTATTACACCCTCAAGGGGGTCCGCAAATTCGATTATCCCCCGTCATTTACCTACCACGAACCCTGGTGGGATAATTATAAAGCCATGGGCGACTATATCGGACGTATTTCGATGGCAACCTCCTCGGGCGAACAAATCAATAAATCACTGGTTATTCAGCCGAATACCACCTCCTGGATGTATTTTTCACGCAAGGATAAAAACAGTATGCCCGATTCGATCAGGAAGAGTTTCAAAACATTTGTCTATGAACTGGAGCGTAACCATTTTGAATATGACCTGGGGTCTGAAAATGTGATCAAATCAATCGGTTCGGTAAAGGAGGGAAAACTAATTGTCGGGAAACGGTCCTACGGGTTGATTGTAATTCCGGAATCGATGCAGAACCTCGATAAAACAACTTTTACGCTATTAAAAGAATACCTTTCTCAGGGGGGTAAAATTCTCTCTTTTGCGAATGAAATCCCCTTTCTCGACGGAAATGAATCCAATGCCTTCCATGAATTAAGGAATGCATATTCCAGTCTGTGGACAATTGCCAAAACCACTGATGAACAGACTGTTAAAAAATTATTTGCATTGCCTGATTTCTCAATCCAGGAATCTAACCCTGTTCAAGGAGAACTTTATTATCAGCGCCGGATGATGGCCGACGGTCAGATGCTGTTTATGGTAAATACCGACACACTTCAGAGTGTCGTTGCAAAAATCGATGCCAGGGGTCAGAGCCTGGTTAAAATGGATTTAACCTCCGGCGAATGTTTCAGTGTTGCGGCAAAAGCGATGGGCGAAAAACTCTCATTTGAAATTTCGTTACCTCCTGTTGGGAGCGCTTTATACTATTTATCCAACAACCCGCTGCACGAGACGAACTTGCCGGGTCAATTACCCAACGAACAGCCGGTTATAACCTCTGGAATTACTGTTCATCCGGCTAACGAAAATGTTTTGGTCCTGGATTATCTCGACCTGAAAACAACGAAAATCGATGTTAAAGAGATTTATTTTATGAAAGCCATGCACCAGCTCTTTGACAGCAACGGATTTGCAATGGGCGACCCGTGGCAGCATAAAATTCAGTACAAACAGGAGTATGTTGCGCTGGATACGTTCAAAACCAATTCTGCCTTCGAGGTGAATTACCATTTTTCAATTGCCGAAAATACAACTGCGGAAACCATCAGTAAACTAAGTGCGGTAGTTGAGAGGCCTGAATTATGGGATGTCCTGGTCAACGGTGAAAAAGTGGAAAAGAGTGAGGCCTGGTGGATTGACCGTGAGTTTTTTAAATTCCCCATCGGGAAAAAAGCCAGAAAAGGTGTAAATCTGTTGACGCTCAGAGCACCCAAAATGTCGGTATATGCTGAATTAATGCCTGCATATATCGTCGGTGATTTTGTTTTAAATCCGCTAAATCAGGGATTTGAAATTTCATCGGGGACAATCGCCGCATTGGGCTCTTGGAAATCAATGGGTTATCCATTCTATGCTCAAAAAGTGTCTTATTCCGAAAGTTTCGACGCGGCCAATGCCGAAGGGGAATATAAGGTAAAACTGAATAAATGGAACGGGGTCCTTGCTGAAGTTTATGTGAATGACAAGAAAGCCGGAATGATTGCCTATCCCCCGTATGAATTAAATATCACCAGATTTATCGGTAAAGGGAAGAATGAGATTTCGGTAAATGTGATCGGAAGCCTGAAAAATACCTTTGGTTATTTCTATAAGCACCCCCATCGTTGGATTAACGGTCCCGGAGACTGGGACACAGCGCCCGATAAGATCCCGGGAATCGGACAATATTTCCTGATGGATTATGGACTGACTGAACCCTACAGTGTGATCCACATGAATTAAAACCACTTTTTATAAATACACTAACAATCAACATCATGAATCAAATTACATTAAAATCAGCTCAGGGCGAATTTTGGCTTTCAGTGATCAAAGCAATAATTATTATTGCCCTGATCGCATTTATCATTCAACCTTCCTCAGCAGCTTCCCTAAAGCAAAGCTCCAAAATCGCCGGAGTTCAGGTTGGCACTATCACCTACAGCTACCGCAGTATGCCTGATCAAACAATTAAAGGTATACTTCATTATGCCATCCAGTCGGGATTAAGCTCTGTTGAGCTAATGGGCGGGGCAGTTGAAGAGTATGCCGGTATTCCTCAGGTCAAAGACCCTGAGATCATCAAGAAATGGCGTTCAACGGTTTCGATGGATAAATTCAAGGAGATCCGTAAAATGTTTAATGACAAAGGGGTAAAGATCAATATCCTGAAACTGGGTGACAAAAGCTGGTCTGATCCGGAAATTGATTACGCATTTAATGCGGCCAAAACACTGGGAGCCATTGGGATAACCATGGAGATTTCCGAAGATGCCGCAAAACGGATGGAACCTTTTGCTGCAAAACACCACATGTTTGCGATCTTTCACAACCACGGTCAACCCGGCGATCCAAAATTCAGCTTTGACAGAGTACTTGCCCTTGGTTCACATCTCCGGCTGAACCTTGACTGTGGCCACTATTTTGGCGCTACCGGTCTGGACCCAACACTGATCATCGAACGGCTTCATAATCGTATCGTCAGCCTCCATTTAAAAGATAAGACAGGTCCAAAAGATTCAGATCCGAATAAAAACCAGGTTTGGGGCAACGGGAAAACACCAATTGGAAAAATCCTCCGGTTAGTTCAAAAGAAGAAATACCCCATTGAATGTGATATCGAACTTGAATATACTGTTCCTGCCAGTTCAGATGCAGTAAAAGAGGTAGCCATATGTCTTGAATATTGCCGTGCCGCACTGCTACCTAAAAAATAGCCGTAACGATCAACTGTGTTATTCCCGGAAATTGACCGGATGGCTGTTCATATTCCGAACAGCCATCCGGTCTACCGTTCAGAATAGTGGCTGAATAGACAACCAACTATCAGCCAAAGCTTAACCATTGAATTAGTGAATACGATTACTATAAAAATTTCGAGGACATGAATTTTTTAATCAAAACAAACATTTACCACCCAGCGAATATTGCACGAATACTTTTCGTTGTTGGAATTATATTCGTTTCATTCCTTGGATCCACAATTTCAATGGCGTCTCAATATAACAAGGTAATCATTCAGTACAGCGCAAATGCAGGCAAAGTAGAACTGAATATCACGAACTTACTGGCTGACAGGCTGAAGGAAGCAGGTCTGGCGGATGTTCAGGTAGTTACCGGCAATCTTGAAACCAAAGGAGATAAAAATGGTTTGCTGGTTATGCTTGGAATACCCAAAAACTACGGAGCGATTAGTTCCTGGTTAATCAAAGAGCATATCGCGGCATTGACAGATTTGGAACCCGGCCCCGAAGGGTTCTTACTGAAAAAAAATGACAATCAGAATATTATTGTAGCAGCAGGTATCGATGAGCGCGGGTGTCTATATGTGGTTGGGGAACTTCTCAGGCAGGCAACTATCAGAAACGGAGTACTTAAATTCCCGGATAATCTCGAGGTGCGGACAGCTCCGGCTTTTGAAATCCGCGGGACTCAGGTACAGCAAAGCAATATCGCACGTGAACTTGGCAAGGCACGTCCCTGGGGAGACAAGGAGCTCCACCGGGTTATCCTCGATTACGCGCTGGCGGGTGCAAATATCTTTTCAACAGGGTATGGCCCAACCTTCGACTTTTTAAGATCTTATGGTTTGATGACCCAGGGCGAATTTGGCCCAAATACTGCCGGAACAGCAGTCCCAAAAGAGTGGGAAGCAAAGGAATCGATTGGGAGGACCGGATATGTTTGTTTATCGGTTCCTGAGGCGAATGAGCACATGCTGAAAATATGCGACGATTATTTCAGGGATCACCCGGCATTCGACCTGGTTAAATTCTGGGGCGGTGATGGCGGAGGATGTGAATGTGACAAATGCAAACCTTACGGATTGATTTTTATCAAAACCGTCGAAAAAATGGGTGAGATCGTACACAAATACCATCCCGAAACCCGTCTCTACTTCACCAATCAAAAATTCGACAATAACGATGACAATGCCATATTTAAATATTTGCAGGAAAAACCACGTGACTGGCTCTGGGCCTGGGGATATGGTCCGGGATCCGATGCAACTTCCTGGCAACCCGGACACAGGCAAACCCACCGTATGGACCTCTTCCGCTATCCAGGCTACGGCCCCTACAGCCTCTATCCCAAGGAGATCCTTCATCAACTGCCACCTCAACAAAAGCTCCTCTATTACAATGAGATAACACACTGGAAATATGCCCAGCATGCATTTATCCAAATGTATCCGCGACCTGACAGGGATGGAAATCATCCTCCCCACTGGAGCCACGAAATATACGAACGACGCCCCGATCAGTTTCTGACCATGGTCTATAACCGGCTTTCGTTCTACGCCTGTCCCCAGAATTACTACCGGGTATTTAATGACCTGATGCCCTACGGCGTGGGCGATATCACCCATTCAAGCGGTCATCACGATCACTTCAACCAGTGGATGTGGGCACGACTTTTATGGGCTCCCAGGACAAGTCTCGAGGCAGTCATAAACGACTATTGCAATACCTGGTTTGGACCTGAAGCAGCCCCCGTGATGGCAAAGGCCCTCTTAATTCTGGAACAGAACCTTGAGGAAAAACAAGGTACTCCGCTACCCGAAAAAACGGGAATAAAAAGATATTATGACCTGGTTAAACAAGCCGGGAAACTCATCCCCAAAGAAATAATGGAACAGGATTGGTGCTGGAGAATGTATATGCAAAAAGGGGTACTTGACCGGTATACCCAGCTCAATGCCGAACAACAAATCCTGCTGCAATCCAGAATTGAAAAACTGATTGCTGAGGCATTAAAAAGTGGTGAAACCAAGAAAGCAATAGCTGAAGCACTTAACTGGTTTGACCTCAAGGAAACGAATGAGATGATTGCTCTGCGTGAGGAAGCAACAGCACTGGGCGAAGAGAGCAATCGATTATTTGGCGAAAGGAATGACGGCCTTTACAACTTAAAGCACGACTTTATCGGCTTAGGCTGGCTGCAACGGCAGCTTGAGAGGGCCAAAACAGCCGATACCAGGAAAAAAGAGGAGCTCCTTTCGATGATTGTGGATTATGAAAATCCCGGAGAGGGGGGCTTTTATGATAACCTTGGGACTTACAATATTGCGCCACATGTGGTTGCCGGGTATCCCTATGATCATGGTCAACCCTATGTATCTCAAATGCTTTCAGAGGGAAACCGACCTTCACAACGGTCAATGCACTATACTCAAAATGAAGACCAGGGGTTAACCTTTCACTATACCAATCTCGATAAATATGCCTCTTACAAAATCAGGTTCACCTTTGTACGGCCATGGTATCAGAAGCAGTACGCCATGAGGATGAACCAGAAGAGCCAGAGTATATACGCCAATAATATCCTGATTGCCAAAGATGTGGAGCTTCCTTTGCAGATGTCCGACTTCTTTACCTATGAAATCCCCGCCCAGGCAATAGCCGACGGGGAGCTGACAATCAGGCTGGAGCGTGCAGCTGACGTAGCCCATGGCGACAGGGTAAGTGTCGAACAATGGCGGAATGCCGGAGGCTGGGGTACCCTCGCATCTGAAGTTTGGCTGATAAAAAAGCATTAATCTTATTTAATTATCAAATTTAATTCTTCGATTAGACCATTGCTAAAAACCGACTTATTCGGAAGATCCAGAAAAGGGTAGGTTACTTTCGATAGATAGAGCCCCTGTGCATATAGAGGAATGATCGTTTTTGGGGTCTCCCTGGTTTTCAGATAGTTTTCAAAATCAGAAACCGAAAGTACCCCATTCCCAACTTCCACCAATTTTCCCATGATAATCCGGATCATCCCGGCCAAAAACCGGTTCGAGGAGATATAAAACCGTATTCTGGTCTTTTGCGTATTGGTGAAAAGTTTCGCCTCGGAAACATGACAAATCGTATGGTCATACTTTAGCGGGGACTTGCAAAAACAGCTGTAATCATTGTATTGGGTAAGCAGGCCAGCCGCCAGGCTCATTTTGCCGAAATCTGCATCCGGCAACGGGTAGAAAGAGCTCAATCCTAAAAGGTACGGATCTTTCTGAGTATGAATAAAATAATCATAACTTCGCTGAATTGCACCGAAACGGGCATGGGGCATCCCATCCATTGGAATAACATCAAAAACGGTAATATCGTGGGGGAGACATTTGTTGAGCCGAAAGAGCAAATCAAAGTCCAACGCTCTTTCGAGGTCAAAGTGAAAAAAAAACTGGCTCGCATGAACATGGGCATCAGTCCGGCCGCAACCTACAATTGAGATCGGTTCTTTAAAGATCTGACCGAGTGTCACCTCCATAACCTGCTGAACACTAATTATCCCGGGCAGCTTCTGCCACCCCTGGTAGTTATTCCCCTTATAGGCGATATGAATAAAATAGCGCAATGGATAAATTATCTTTTTGCAAATATACTTCTTTGGAATCATCAAGGATTAAAAGTCATTGATTAGCGTTATTTTTGAAATAAAATTCTTGTTATGCTATCCATTAATCCGTATTCAGGCGAAATCATTCAAAGCTATCCGGAGTACACTTCCGGCGAGGTGGATACCATCCTCTGCCAGGTAGATCATGCATTCCATCAATGGAAACTTAAAAGTTTTGAAGAACGGTCAATCCTGATGAGAAATCTTCAGGCCAAATTGCTTGCGAAAAAAGGGGAACTTGCCGCAATCATGGTTGCAGAAATGGGCAAGGTTTTACGCGAAGCGATTGGGGAAATTGAGAAATGTGCGTTGGTTTGCTCTTATTATGCCGATAATGCCGGAATGTTTCTGAAAAATGAACCCGTTCAGACTGAGGCTGCCGAATCCTATATCTCGTATCAGCCTGTCGGGACCATACTGGCTGTCATGCCGTGGAATTTTCCATTCTGGCAAGTCTTTAGATTTCTGGCCCCCGCATTAATGGCCGGAAATACAGGCGTTCTGAAACATGCCGCGAATGTCTCCGGTTGTGCCCTGGCTATTGAACAGCTGGTTAGCGAAGCCGGATTCCCACCTAATGTTTTCAGAACCTTGCTGATTAGCTCATCCCGCGTTAATGAGGTAATCGAAAATCCACGAATTAAAGCAGTTACATTAACAGGAAGCACACCTGCCGGCAAATCGGTTGCGGCTGCTGCTGGCTCAGTATTGAAAAAATCGGTTCTTGAATTGGGAGGTAGTGACCCTTACCTGATCCTCGAGGACGCAGATATTAAAACAGCCGCCCGGTTATGCGTAATCAGCCGTCTTCTCAATGCCGGACAAAGCTGCATTGGCGCCAAACGATTTATCGTTGCAGACAAAATATATGATGCTTTCGAGGAGGAATTTCTTCGGTTAATGCGTTTGGCAACTTTTGGTGACCCACTGAATCCGCAAACGACCATAGGTCCGCTTGCCAGGAAAGATTTACGCCATGAATTGCATGAACAGGTCATGAAAAGTTGTACAATGGGGGCCAGACTCCTACTCGGAGGTTACATTCCTGAAGGTGCCGCCACATTTTATCCTCCCACCATCCTGACCGGTGTCACCCCTGAGATGCCGGCATACCACCAGGAACTTTTCGGACCTGTAGCCGTTTTATACCGCGTTAAATCGGAGGAAGAGGCAGTCAGAATTGCCAATGATACGGTTTTCGGATTGGGCGCAGGGATTTTCACTGCTGATCTGACCAAAGGCAAACTACTGGCAGAAAGAGGGTTGGAAGCCGGCTGTGTTTTTGTAAACGACTTCGTAAAATCAGATCCACGGCTGCCGTTCGGCGGAATCAGAGAGAGCGGTTATGGCCGGGAATTATCCGCTGCCGGCATCCGGGAATTTGTCAATATTAAAACAGTGGTCCTAAAATAAACCAGATCATCAACCTAAACCTACCAGTGGATTATGTCAACATATTTTTTGTATTTTCGGGCTAAATTTCAAATTAGACTATATCATGATTTAGATCCACCAACCTGAAAACAATCCTGTTTTTCAATCAGTGCTTTTTTTACGCTCGCTGATCTCTAAACGATATAACTGAGAAAAAAATTTGTGTACCTGTGAAACCCTCATGAACTGCCATTCACAAAAGATGATGAACAGAACCTATGAGGATTCAACCAGAATCAAGAATCTATCGATAAGTAAATAACCTAAATTAATTCGGGTGAAGTATCTCCTGCTAATGCTGTTACTACTCGCTGTTCAATGCTACGCGAAAAAACCGGTTTATCTTTTTTCCTATTTTACCGACAATGGTCAGGATGGATTACACCTGGCATACAGCAATGATGGTCTGAAATGGGAATCCCTAAACGGAGGAAAACCCATGGTTGCTCCGGCAGTTGGTCCGGATAAACTGATGCGTGATCCATTTATCCTGCTGGGCAAAGATGGAATATTTCACATGGTTTGGACGAGCAGCTGGAAAGATCGCCAGATCGGCTGCGCATCATCCGCCGATTTGATCAACTGGTCGGAACAAAAAACGATCCCTGTAATGGCCAATGAGCCAACTGCGAAAAACTGCTGGGCTCCCGAAATGGTATATGATCCTCAGAATAAAAACTATATCATCTTCTGGGCCACCACCATTCCGGGTCGACATACTGATGTGGCAGATTCAGAACGCGAAAAAGGGCTTAATCACAGGATATACAGTACCACCACCTCAGATTTTAAAAATTTCACCCCAACCAGGCTATTTTTTAATCCGGATTTTAGCGTGATAGATGCAACAATTCTGTCAAAAGGAGACACATTTTATATGTTTGTCAAGAATGAAAATCCAAACCCACCCGAAAAAAATATCCGGATAACGCAGGCCAAATCCGCGGCAGGACCCTATCCTGTTATAGTATCTGCTCCAATTACCGGAAAATACTGGGCTGAAGGGCCAACTGCACTTTTAATTGGCGACTATGCATATGTCTATTTCGATAAATACAGAGACCATCATTATGGCGCAGTGAGGTCAAAAAATATGAAAGATTGGGAAGACATCTCCGATAAGGTAATTTTCCCCGATGGAACCCGACACGGAACTGCATTTAAGGTCTCCAATAAAATATTTAATAAACTAATTAATTTGAAATGACCGAATTAAAGTATTTAATTGTCGCCATGGCAATCTTATTGGCCTTCCCGGTCAAGGCTCAGAATCCGTTATCAGTCATAAACCTAAAATGCGATTCCAGAATTAATCCGCCGGGGATTAGCATACAGAATCCCCGTCTAAGCTGGGAGATCCTCTCATCTGAAAGAGATACCAGGCAATATTCCTATCAGATTCTTGTTTCCGACAGCCCCGAAAAGCTCCAACAGGACGCAGGAAATATCTGGGATTCGAAAATTGTGAAATCCGAACAGTCAACCCTGGTTGAATATGCCGGAACACCGTTGATTTCAGAAAAAAAATATTTTTGGAAAGTAAAAGTCGTCAGCCATTCGGGGAAAGAGACAGCCTGGAGTAAACCGGCAAGCTGGCAAATGGGACTCCTTTCAGTCAAAGACTGGGAAAATGCAAAGTGGATCAGCTATGAAAATCTCCCCGAACCGATGAGAGTGGTTCCCGGGGTGCATGGTGACGGAAAAGATTTGGGAACCAAGGCTGTCAAGCGAAGTGTAGTCCCGCAGTTCAGAAAAGAGTTCAGGATTGAAAAGCAGATCACAAATGCAACCTTATATATTTGCGGGTTGGGGCAATACGAAGCTTCAATAAATGGACGGAAAGTCGGTCAAAGCTTCCTGGCTCCCGGCTGGACCAATTATGATAAAGTGTGCCTTTACAATACCTATGACGTCACTCAATATTTAAAATCGGGCAAAAACACTATCGGGGTAATTGTGGGGAACGGATTTTACAATATCAACAGGGAACGGTACCGAAAGCTGGTGATTGCCTTTGGCTATCCCAAAATGATCGGTAAATTGAAAATCGATTATACCGATGGAACTTCCTCTACGCTTATTTCGGGAACAGACTGGAAATGTGACCTCTCCCCTATCCTTTTCTCAAGCATCTATGGTGGAGAGGATTATGATGCCAGAATGGAACAAAAAGGGTGGAATACACCCGGATTTAACGATATCAAATGGAAATATGCCCTTGTCGCTCCGGCTACCTCAGCCCAGTTAACCGCCGAAACTGACAATCCGGTTTCGGTCAGGGAGATCATTCAGGTAAAAAAAACAGAGCAGCCGGAACCTGGAAAGTATCTCTACGATTTCGGACAGAACTGCTCGGGAATCATCGAACTTAAAGTGACAGGAAAAAGAGGTTCCGTAATTAAACTGACTCCCGGCGAGCTGATTACAACGGATAAAAAAATCAATCAGAAGGCATCCGGATCGCCCTATTTTTACACCTATACCCTAAAAGGTGAAGGCGTAGAAATCTGGAGACCCCGGTTTTCGTATTACGGATTCAGATATTTAATGGTTGAAGGCGCTGCCCCAACATCTGAAAAACCGGGAAAGTATAAGCCGCAAATTATTGATTTACAAATGGTACATACTTGTAATTCAGCGCCAAAAACAGGAGAATTTAACTGTTCAAATCAGCTTTTCAATCAGATCTACTCATTGATTGACTGGGCGGTTCAAAGTAACATACAAAGTGTGGTCACCGATTGTCCCCACCGCGAAAAGCTGGGCTGGCTCGAACAAACCTACCTGATGGGTGCGTCAATGTTTTACAATTACAACTTATATCCACTCTACCGGAAAGCCATCCGCGATATGATCGTTGCACAGACTCCGGAAGGATTGGTACCCGACATCGCCCCCGAATTTGTTCCGTTTCAGAGAGGTTTTCGTGATTCTCCCGAATGGGGAAGCGCCGGGGTGATCCTCCCCTGGATGGTGTGGCAGTGGTATGGCGATCTTTCTGTAATCGAAGAAGCATTGCCGATGATGAAAAAATATGTCACCTATTTGGGGTCAAAGGCAGATAATCACATCCTTGATTATGGATTAGGTGACTGGTATGATTATGGGCCAAAATCTCCGGGCGAAGCTCAGCTAACCCCCAAAGCACTTACCGCTACAGCCATCTGGTATTATGACATTGTTTTGCTTGCAAAAATGCTTGATCTAACTCATAATAAGAAAGATGCATATGATATGCGCCTCCTTTCAGAGGAGGTAAAGAAGGCGTTCAATTCCAGATTCTTCAACCCGAAGACAAAAATTTATTCAACCGGAAGCCAGACAGCCATGGCAATGCCCCTGTGTGTGGGGTTAGTGGATGAAAACAACAAAAAGGAAGTATTCAAAAACCTGGTTGAATCAATCGCCGAATCGGGCAAATCGCTAACCGCCGGAGACATCGGATTCCACTTTTTAGTTAAGGCGCTTGCCGAGGGTGGTGGATCGCAATTGCTGTTTGATATGAACTTCAGGAATGATGTTCCGGGATACGGTTTTCAATTAAAGAAAGGAGCAACATCCCTGACCGAATCGTGGGCAGCTTTGGAACAGGTTTCCAATAACCATCTGATGCTGGGACATATTATGGAATGGTTCTATTCCGGTCTTGGTGGGATTCAACAGGAGGCAAACAGTTGCGGTTTCAAGGACATCATCATCAGACCTGAGATTGTCGGAGACCTCACCTGGGTCAAAACGAGTTACCTCTCCCCTTTTGGATTGATCAGAAGTGAGTGGAAAAAGGAAAAAAACATCCTGGAGATGAATGTGGAAATACCTGCAAATACCTTTGCTACAATATACTTACCTACAAATGACAAAAATTCGGTTACCGAAAATGGACAAAAAATAACACTGGTAAAAACTGCAGATGGTAAATTTTGCAGAAAAATCGGATCAGGAAGTTATATTTTCAGGATGGTCCTATGATTTACTCGATGAACATTAATTAATCAGACGATTTTCATAAACTCAATTCATGGTTTAACCATTTATATTCTATCTTTGAGAACTGTTTATGAAAAAATATAGGGAATTAAATGGGCAAAGATTACCAGGTTAATTCAGACACCATATTATGGAACGAGTTTATTCAAGGCAACCAGGAGGCATTTCGGGTTATCTATAATAGTCATGTCCAGTCCCTTTATAAATATGGGTGCCATATAACCCCTGACAAGGAGCTGATAAAGGATTGTATTCAGGATGTTTTTATCGATCTCTCCAAATATCGTTCCGGGTTGGGTGCGACGAACAATATCAAACTCTACCTTTTCAAATCGTTGAAATTAAAAATCATCAAATCATTGGACAAGGCAGGGATATTCAGTTCGATTGATAAGGAAATGTTGCCTTTTCAATATATGACCTCCATTGAGGAGGAACTGGAGGAAGACGAAACCCTCCAAATGAGAAACCGACATTTGGAAAAAGCCATAGAATCATTAAGCAACAGGCAAAAAGAGGCCATATATTTAAAGTTCGTTTCCGGACTGAGCTATGAAGAGATTGGCAAGACCATGAAATTAAATTACCAGTCGGCCCGAAACCTGGTCTTCAGAGGGCTCGAAAAACTACGGGAGAGCTTACCCAAAAATATATTTATGTTCTTTCTCCAATCCGGATTTACCCCTTTAAAATAAGGGATCCATCAGCGAGAGTTTTTCGAAACGTATAATTGTCCGGGCCTGAAATGCCGCCCGGCAGCCCACTCAATCGTAATTATGATCTTATTAAAAAAAAATCATGATTTAGTGAGTACAAAATCAACAATCTCTCCTTTTAAAGGAAAATGATGCTCCATGATACCAGCAAACCTACACCATAAAATCGAATTCATTCACAATCAATATTTTGTGGAATGGGTGCTAAAACCCTCTGAAGCTTCAGATCAGTATTGGAAAACCTACCAGACAGAAAATCCCACTCATCAGAAAGATATCGATCACGCCCGATTTATAATCAAAGGTCTTATTCATGATGAGAAATCGTTATCGGAAGATGACGTTATTGCCCTATGGAATAAAATAGGGCAAACTAAATTTACCGAAATAAGGAGGTTATCCCCGCTGAAAAAATGGTTGGCGGCAGCGAGTATTTTGTTTCTTGTTGGCCTCTCCGGCTGGTTTTTAACCCAAAGGGGGGAACAAAAAGCCGGAGAAGTTGATTATCTGTCTGTTGCAGCTAAAATAAATGCCGGCAATGAGATTAAACTGATTCTGGCAAACCACTCCCAAAAAACTTTTAACTCCAAAGTCGTTGACCTTAAATACAAAAAGGATGGCAAACTGGAGACAAAAACCGACAAACAAGTTCATACCGAAGAGCTTACCGGGAATACAGGAGCCATTCAGATGAATCAGTTAATTGTCCCGTTCGGAAAACGTTCCAGTATTGAACTGGTTGATGGAACCAGGCTCTGGCTCAACTCAGGCAGCAGAGCCATCTATCCGGTTGCATTCAACGGGAAAACCCGTGAAATCTATATCGAGGGTGAAGGGTATCTGGAAGTTGCCCATGATGCGACAAAACCGTTCTTCGTAGTGACTGATCAGATAAAAGTCAAAGTCCTGGGGACAAAATTCGACGTTTCAGCGTATAAAGACGACGCCCGGGTTTCTGTAGTTTTGGTCGAAGGATCGGTTCTTGCCACATCTGCTTCGGAAAACGTAGTTATAAAACCGAATCAGATCTATAATTATCAAAAATCGACCAAAGAGTCTAAAATAGAAAAGATCAATGTATTGGAATATGTGTCATGGAAAGATGGGTGGATGCTGTGTAACAAGGAAAAACTAAACTCCATAACAACCAAATTATCAAGATATTACAATGTCAGAATAACCTGCAATAACCCCTTGATAAACAGCATGACCCTCACCGGCAAACTTGATCTCAAAAACAATTGCGAGGATATTTTTAAAGTCATCTGTTCAACTGCACCTTTAAAATACGAAATGATTGGAAACACTATTAGCCTGACTATAAGATAGAAATGAGAAGTATTTAACCACAAAAACAACTAAGCCAATGAGATGACAAACCAGACAAAAAAATGACAGGCCATATTGCAGTATAGCCTGTCAGAAGTTTTAACTCAATCGAAATTTATTAAAAACAAATTAAAACCAGACAAATTTATGCAAAAATTCGGGTTATTGGTTCCGTATATCCGGAACTTTAAAAAATTCATGCTGATTATGAAATTATGTTCGCTGATTCTACTTATTTCATTAGCAACAGCCTCCGCCAAAACTAGCTATTCACAAAACACGAAATTCACCCTGAATCTCGGACAGGTCACTGTAAAACAGCTATTTGATAAAATAGAAAGCAGCAGTGAATTCATTTTTGTTTATTATGATAATATTGTTGACTTAAGCAAAGAAGTCTCTATTACTGCAAATAATGAAACCCTGGAAGAGATTCTGGAGAAAGTTTTCAAATCCTCGGAAAATACGTATAAGGTTTTTGACCGGCAGGTAGTTATAACCAAAAGGGATGGTTTAAAAGCTGACACAGAAGTTTTGTCTGCTCCACAGCCACAGAAGAAAGAGATCACTGGTCAGGTAGCAGACAGTAAAGGGCTTGCTTTGCCTGGGGTAAGTGTTGTAATCAAGGGAACATCCATAGGCACCATCACAGATTTAAATGGGAAGTTCAATCTGTCAGTTCCTGCAGAAACGAAGTCACTTGTATTCTCCTTTGTGGGTATGAGCAGCCAGGAAATTGTTTTGGGAAACAAATCAACTTTCAATATTAAGCTCTCCGAGCAGGTTGTCGGACTTGAGGAAATCGTTACTGTTGGATATGGCACTGAGAAGAAAGTGAATCTAACCGGCGCCTTATCGGTTGTATCTGGCAATAAACTGAATAACAGCCATATTAGCTCTTTAGCAGAGATGCTTCAGGGACAGCTTTCCGGACTTTCGGTAATTCAGAGTACCGGTGAGCCTGGAAATGAACAGGTGAACCTGACATTAAGAGGAAGAGGCTCATTTGGCGGAAACCTTGCTCCGCTGCTTGTTGTTGATGGAATCCCGGTGACTGATATCTCAGCCATTAACACCTCCTCTATTGAGTCAGTTACGGCTCTAAAAGATGCTGCATCCAGTGCCATTTACGGTTCACGGGCTGCCGGTGGTGTTCTGTTAATTACAACTAAACAGGGAGCAACGGGTAAAGAGGTGATTAGTTTTGACTCAGATATTTCTGTGCATTCCCCTGCCAGAATGCCTTCATTAATTACCAACTCGGCTGAATATATGACGATGTACAATGAGGCGAAACAAAACAGGTATGGAATAGGCACTGCAAATCTCTATACTCAGGCACAAATTGACAGTTATAAAAATGCACCTAAAGGTGACTTAAAACACCCGAACACAGATTGGGCTAATGCCTTATTCAATCCTGCCAAAGTTCAAAATATCAATCTTGGCATAACCGGAGGAAATGAAAATTCATCCCATAACATTACCCTGGGTATTATCAACCAACCGGGTACCATGACGGGATTTGATTATAAGAAGTATACGCTTCAAATAAATTTAACTTCCAAA
>TBL_comb47_HYPODRAFT_10003500_pt1 | contig 18552 bp, 10 predicted proteins | sample TroBogypolimnion_40_FD_10682 | JGI IMG/M metagenome (IMG submission 10682)
AACAATTAATTGGCGAAAATAATTTTGCTCTTGCCGCTTAATCGAATCAAGTAGATTACGCTAATCCGGCATTAGATGCTGGAGTGGGACATCTCCCGGGTGCTGTAGATCCGAAGCGGCCCGGTCCGGAGGTGCAGTAATATCGGAAATAGTTGGCTAAATGCTCCGTTAAGCCAATGAAATAAAGGAGATAAGGTGAGGATCGGTGGCCTTGATCCAGTCTTCATTCGAAAATCAAATCTTGGATAAGCATGTAGAAAGCGTATTGCTTCCTCGTTTGGACCGGGGTTCGACTCCCCGCAGCTCCACATTAAATACTGATTATTAGTTAATTAAAGAAATACCTGTTTGTGCACTTTAAAGGCTTAACAGGTTTTTTTTTTAGGGCTTGTAACAAAGTAAATATCTGTTTTATTAAATCGTTTTAACAAGCAGAACTTGAGTATTTGATACGGAAACAGATATTTTACGTATAGCAGGTATTGGTATAAAAATTTTGAGGTATGATCCATCAGATCTTCATTTTTTGAGCTTTCACGTGATTGGTTGTAATAGCTGGCGAAATGAAATTATTGGCAGAAAATCACTATATTTACAATTACAAACTGCTACTAAATGACCGAATTCGATAGTCTATTTCTTAAATATCATATTCTGCTTTTCCGATTTACCATGAAATTCATTGATAATGAGAATGAAGCCAATGATCTTGTTCAGGATCTTTTTATTGAGATATGGGAACGGGGGCAGTACCGCGAACCGGAAGAGAAGGTCAGGGCATACCTGTTTACAGGGGTAAAAAACAGGTGTCTGAACTATATTAAGCATCAAAAAGTGGTCAGGAATTTTGAGTACCATGCAGCTATTCAACTAAAGGAAATAGAGGCCAATTATTATCTTTCCGGAGAACAATCCTATCTTGAAAAAGAGGCTTTACAAAGCATTGAAAGAGCAATCGATTCTCTTACTGATATATATAAGGAGGTTGTCATTCTTAGCCGGCTTGAAGGCTTGAAGAATAAGGAGATTGCCGAGCGATTAAACATTCCGGTCAGAACCGTTGAAACCAGAATATTCCGGGCCCTGGCAATCCTGAAAGAGAGAGTTTCGGTAAAATCAGTGTTGTTGCTGTTCATGAATCACCCATTCCCCAAATTGGGATAAACAGTACTGATTCGCTGTTCACCAAAAAAGGTATGGCTCATCAGAAAATCTTCCTAAAATAAGTTCGGGCGGTAACGAGAGAATAAATAATTGAATACCAATAATATAGTTTATAGGCTGACTTACGGCTCACACCTTATTTTTAGTAAAAGCAAAAAAATATTAAAAAAAGTTAATACTGTTGACGTAATTATTGAAGCAATATTGTTTTAATAGCAACTACTCCGTAAATAACTAATGTGACTGATGCTGTTTCAATGATTAACGAAACCCATATACAAAACCTGATTGCCCGATATTTAAATGGTGATTGCTCGGAAAATGAGACAGAAGAGTTGTTTGAGTGGACCACCAGATCAGCCGATAACACCAAAGAGTTTTTACAGTTGAAGGATTTGTGGGATCTGGCAAACCCGACAGAAAATAAATCGGATCAACAACTACTGATTTTTTACCGGAAACAACTCGAACAAAGCAACCGAGCCCGGATAAGAATGATTAAACGTATTATTGCTGTTGCTGCCATTCTTGTTATCTGCTTAATTACCAGTATTATATACCCTCGTAAACATGTTGAATCTGCCAAACAGCTGAGTATCTTTACAGTTCCGCTGGGTTCCCGCTCCAAGGTGATGATGTCTGACAGTACGGAAGTATACCTTAATTCAGGAAGTTCTTTGACTTTTCCTGCAAAATACACCGGAAATAATCGACGTGTAACCCTTTCCGGAGAGGCATTTTTTAAGGTAAAGTCGGATAAAAACCACCCTTTCATCGTAAAGACTGCAAATTTCGATATTGAAGCAACCGGAACTCAGTTTAATGTCTGTACCTATGATAGCGATCCTTTTTCATCGGCCACGCTTGCAGAAGGGTTAATTTCGCTTCGAATGAAAAAATCAGATGAAGCATTTGTGATTAAACCGGGTGAAAAGTTCAGATTAAACAGGCTGGCTAATACCTACAATCTTGCCCAAGCCGACATTGAGTCTGAATTGGCCTGGAAGAATGGTGAATTTATATTTAAAAATATACCTTTTCCCGAATTAGTGCAACGGCTCGAAAGATGGTATGATGTCAGGCTGGTTTGGTCGGGAAGTAAACTGGAAAATTTCGCATATACCGGAAGATTCAAAAACCAGGAAACGATATGGCAGGTACTTGATGCCTTAAAACTGACAACACCGATCAATTTTCAAAAGACTGCATTTCGAGAATTTGGAATCACGTATAAACCAAAAATGTAACATAAATTTAGCTGCCTATGATTCACGAACACTTTTATTAAAAAGACGAAGACGAATTGTCGCCACAACAATTCGCCTTCCCAATCAATCAACATCTATTAATTAATTGTCTTAACATTACAAAAGTATGAAAAAAAAATGGATTCACCAGAGCGGTAAGTCATTCGATGACTATGCTCAAACTTTCAGAATTATGAAACTTATCACACTCTTGCTGTTTGTAGCGATTTTCCAGCTTTCAGCTTCCACCTATTCACAAACTACACGACTAAAGATTTCCGGTCAGAATATTACCTTAGGTAAGATTTTTGAAGGAATTGAAAAACAATCCGAATTCTCATTTTTCTACAATGTCAACCAGCTGGATTTGTCCCAGCAGGTGGATATTGATGCGGATAACCTGTTTATTAATGAGATTCTGGACAAGATTCTTTCGGGTACGGGTATGACCTATACCATTAATAATAAATTGATTATAATACACAAGCAGGGTGAATCAGTAGAAGCAGTTGCAGCTCAGCAGCAAGGGAAAAAAATCAGCGGATCTGTCAGAGATCAGTCCGGAGCCGTGATTCCAGGGGCATCAGTCGTTCTGAAAGGGACAACTATCGGTACAGTAACCGATACGAATGGAACATTTTCCTTGTCCAATGTTCCCGCAAAAAGCACCATCGTCTGTTCATTTGTCGGAATGGTTACTCAGGAAATTTCTGTTGCAAATAAGTCTGACTTTTCGATTGTATTAACTGAAGTGACTGTCGGAATAGATGAAATTGCAGTTATTGGATATGGTACTGTGAAGAAGAAGGATCTTACTGGTGCAGTCGCCTCTGTTAGTTCCGCAGATATTGTAAGAACTACTCCGGCCAATGCCACGCAGGCACTCCAGGGACAAGTCCCCGGTGTGGTTGTTACCAAAGGGAGTAACCTGCCAGGTGAGGCTTTCAGTATTGATATTCGCGGAGAAAATACTATTACCGGGGTTACTGAGCCTTTGGTCGTTATTGATGGAGTAATAGGAGGCCGCATCAGAGACATTAATCCTTCAGATATTCAATCAATTGACATTTTAAAAGATGCATCTTCAACAGCAATTTATGGTTCTCGTGGTGCCAATGGAGTGATCATCATTACCTCCAAAAAAGGTATAGCCGGGAAGGCCAAAGTGTCTGCAGATTCCTATCTTGGGGTAAAAACTCCGAATCACCTTCCGCGCCTTCAAACAGCGCAGCAGTTTTATAAAAGTATGGCTACGGATGTTACCCTGAATTTAGGCACAGCACTGACCTTTTCGAGCAATGAAATGAATATGATTAATAATAAGAAAAGCACGAACTGGGTTGACCTGCTAACTAAACCAAGCATTGTAGCAGGTTCTACAGTTGCTGTTTCAGGGGGTACAGCAGGAACGACCTACCGTTTTTCGAGTGGTTATATTCAGGAGGATGGAAATATCCCCGGAAGCACCTTTAAAAAGTACAGTTTGAATGGAGGATTAGACAGCAAAATTACTGATTTCCTGAGAGTCGGATTTACAGCATATCTTAATTACAGTACAAATCCGACAGGATCTTATGAAGCTTTGCGTTCTGCTTATCGTGCAAGACCCACAGGAACAGTGTATTATAAAGATTTGGTTAATCCAAGTGATGGTTATGATCTGACTGAAGGTCCATGGCAGGGTTATGCTGTTTGGATGGGGATTAAAGATAACCAGGTATTGAATCCGTTGGTTGAAGCCAATCCAGCCAACTATCAGTTCCAGATAACCACTTCAAATGAAATGGGAAATGCGTTTGCAGAGATTACCCTACTGAAAGGGCTGACTTTCAAATCATCCATTTCTGCCTCCATAATCGATCAGCGTCAGGGTGACTACCGCGGAACTTATACCAAAGACCGGGCCGGTGTCAATCTACCAAGAGCAACCTATTCGACAACGGATAATTCAAGCTATACCTTCGACAACCAGTTAAATTATATTTTTTCATCAGGAAAACATAAGTTAAACGCAACAGTACTTCAAAGTGCGTTCAAGAATGTTGCAGAAACTTATTCCATCGCCGTTCAGAATCTTCCCTATGCATCAGCATGGTATAATCTTGGGACAGCGGGAAATGCCAATATCACAGGAGTTACCAGCAGTTATAAGATGAACAGTTTAGAGTCTTATATGGGTAGGGTTAACTATACCTTTGCCGATAAATATCTTTTTACATTTACCGGACGTGGGGATGGTGCATCGCAGTTGGCTCAGGCAAATAAATGGGCTTTCTTCCCATCCGGTGCCGTTGCATGGCGGATGGTGGATGAAGATTTTATCAGGTCAACAAATCTGTTTTCTGATCTGAAATTAAGATTAAGCTACGGCCAGGTTGGCAATTCCAATGTGTCACCTTACAGTACCCAGGCCTCCATTCTAAACACCATTTACAGTTACGACCAGACCCTGGGTAATGGTTTTGCTCCGGGAAACCTTGGAAATAAAGACCTGAGATGGGAAAGAAGCCAGGAGTTGAACCTTGGCTTGAACGTGGGATTTTTGAATAACAGAATAACTGCAGCGATTGAGCTCTACAAGAAAAATACCAAGGACCTGATTTTGCAGGAGAATTTGCCTACGTCAGTCGGGTTTAACAGTGTCTATGCAAATGTTGGTAAAATCTCCAATAAAGGGATCGAATTTCTTTTAAATACAAGGAATATCGTCACCAAGGATTTCACCTGGACTACCGCTTTTAACTTTTCCAAGAACATAAACAGGGTCGAAGCTTTGGCTAACGGTGTTACATCAATCATTGGCAGTAGCCTATTCGTGGGAAAACCGGTTAAATCATATTATGATTATAAATTTGCCGGAATCTGGCAGATCAAAGATAGTATCCAGGCAAAATCATTTGGCCAGTCACCAGGTTCGGTCAGGGTAGTTGATACCAACAAGGATGGTGCGATTTCATCTGCAACGGGGAAAGACGACCGCCAGGTTCTTGGGACCCAATTGCCAAATTATATCATGGGAATGACTAACAGGGTCACCTTTAAAGATTTTGACCTCTCTTTCCAGATGTACTACCGCAATGGGACCACATATAGTAACAACCTGCTTAGTGGAACGATGGGGGATTATACCAATACCAGGTATAACCATATTGTTTTGAATTACTGGACCAGAAAAAATCCTACGAATGATTATTATGGGGTTGGTGTTTCTCAGCCATACAAATCGGCTATTTACTACGAGGATGCCAGCTTTTTAAGGATTTCGGATATTACCATTGGATATACGATGCCAAAAAAGATCCTGGACAAACTGAGGATTGACAAAGTGCGTGTCTATCTGCAGATCAATAATCCGTTCGTGTTTACTAAATATCATGGTTTAGATCCGGAGTATAATTCAAGTACCTACATCGATGATGTACCCAATACTCTTTACACATTTGGTTTCAATTTTGGCTTCTAAACATCTAAAAAATCAACTTTATGAATAGTTATAAAAAAATACATAAAGCTCTAATATATATATCGATACTCGGTATTATAGGAGCGGGGTGCAGCCGTAATTTTCTAAACGAAGTAAACCCGTCAAACAGAACGACAGATAATTACTATGTTAATGCAGCAGGTTACGAAAGTCTGGTAACCTCTTGTTATCCTTTGCTTAGAGACATAACGCAACAGCGGGTCCTGGAGTTTCAGGGTACCGATGTATTTGCCGGCGGCGGTTGGGGTGCTGTTTATTTTAACCAGCCCAATCCGCTGGGTAGCGCTTATGATCAGTATGATATCCGGCTGAATGCCTCTTTGGGAGAGCTTCAGACCCTGTGGGATATGTTATATCGTGAGATTAACAGATGTAATGCCGTAGTCTCCAGGGCACCTGCCATCACTGACATGGCTGATTCATTGAAGAATGTCAGAATTGGAGAAGCCAAGTTTCTCCGTTCACTTTCATTTTTCTGGGCTGTTCAGCAATGGGGTGATATCCCTATGCCTTTGGTTGAAACAACCACCGCAAGTCTCGTTGTCGCCAAAACAGCTTCTAAAGATATCTATACACAGCTTGTTTCAGATCTTACTGATGCAATCACCAAGTTACCCGCCAAACAAAAAGATGTAGGCCGGGCAACACAGGGTGCAGCCAAATTCCTGTTGTCGCGGGTTTATCTGACCCGGGGATGGAATTATAATAATGCACTCGGGGGTAGCAACGCCGATTTTACCAGTGCATTGCAACTTTGTGACCAGCTCATTGCTTCCGGTTTATATCCCTTGGAAACCAACTGGAATAATTTATGGCCCCTTCATAATATAAATCCGAATAAGGAAACAGCATCTGTGTCAAGTTCTGTCGCGACCTGTAATAAAAGTGCAGAGGTGATTTTTGCAGTACAGTATGCCAATGCCCTGGATTACCAGGGAGATCCGAGTGTCGGGACAACCACTATCGGAAATAATATGCACGAAATGTTTTCGGGCGGTCCAAGTGGTGTTGCCCAACAGGCTAGGACCTCAGCCTATAACAGGTTTCTCCCTTCACAAATCTGCACCTGGGCGGCCTATCGTCTTTTTGATCCCGATATGGATTTGCGCTATAAGGGAACATTTAACAGTGTATCGTATGCTACGGCAGCAGGAAGCGTTTCGCTGTCCAAGAACAACCCTAATCCTCAGAATATCACCATCACATTTGCCATAGGTGATACCACAGCCATTGCAACACCATGGAATAAGCCAATCACTGCCACAGCATTGCGGGGAATGGATATCCCTGGCGGCACCAAGAAATACTCGGTTATAAATACCAATGAGTACATGGGATTGGGTTATATCAACGGTACAACCACTGCAGTTAATGACGTGCTTGCCGGCCCGGGACCGATGTTCTGGAAATTTTTCCAGCCCGGAATTACTTATGGGGATGGCTACTCTACTTTTAATGATCCCCTTTTCCGTTCCGCAGAGGTTTATTTGATGGCTGCTGAAGCTATTGTTAAAGGGGCTACCGGTGGACAATTAGGGACTGCCGATATATATTACAACAAGGTTCTGGACCGCGCATTAGGAACAAATGCCGGCGGATCACCAATGCGTGCTGCAAATCCTGATTTGGTGAATGACCCAGTTAGTAATGTGGTATCATACCGCGCAACACCGGCCAATATTAATATAGACATGGTTCTCGATGAGCGGGCAAGAGAATTGCTTGGTGAGGGAAATCAAAGATGGTATGACCTGAAAAGAACCAATACGCTAATTACAAGGGGTGAAAAGTACAATCCCTGGATCAGCTATGGTTTAACAGGTACTCCTTTAATTGCTGCCAAACATCTTGTCAGGCCTCTTCCACAGGGAATGCTGGATAATTCTAATCCAAGAATTTTGCAGAATGCTGGGTATTAATCCCGATAATTGAGCACTATTTTTCAGATAGGAGAAGAAGGGATGAATCTTCTTCTCCTATTTGTTTTTTAACGCATTCCGATTATTAATTTTATCGGGGTGAACTTATATTTCATGAAAGCAATATCCCTATTCCCCGTTTAATGATCAATTGCCTGAAGAACATACTTTAAAAATGCATCCCGAATATGTCTAAAAAATCACTCTTTGGAATTGTTTTATTGATTGCGCTCTTTTCCGGATTTAACTTATGCTATGGAAGCCAGCCCGGAACATCATCGGTACCGCGAGCCGGAGTTTCCCCCAAGGTAGTACTTAATGTCCTTGCTTTAGGGGCAAAAGGGGATGGTGCATTCTTAAATACTACCGTTATCCAGCTGGCTATCGATTCAGCAGCATCTCTGGGCGGAGGGAAGGTGATCTTTCCTGAAGGGAGATATTTATCGGGAAGTATTGTTTTAAAATCGGGGGTTCAGTTATTTCTTCAACAGAATGCCGTTCTGCTTGGAAGTACCAATCCCAGTCACTATAAGGGTATCAATCGCTGGAAGGCTTTTATTCTCGCAGATAACCAGAACGGTATTTCCATCACAGGCAAGGGTACCATCGATGGTCAGGGGAGGAGATTGGCTTTGAATGTGGACAGCTTGTTTTATATTGGAGAGCTGGATCCAATACATTACAACAAGCGACGTAAGAGACCAAATGAATTTATGCGTCCTCAAATTATCGAGATGGTTAACTGCAAAAATACCCGGATTACCGGCATAACAATCAGGAACTCTTCATGCTGGGTGCAGACCTACGACCGATGCCAGAACCTGCAGATCGACAGCATTCGGGTCGATAGTGATGCCTACTGGAATAATGACGGATTTGATATTTCGGATTGCAGAAATGTTCGCGTGACGAACTGCATGGTGAACTCAGCAGATGATGGCATCTGCCTGAAATCGGAATCAAAGGATTACTGGAATGACAGTATCTATATCGCTAATTGCTCCGTCCGTTCGAGTGCAAATGGTTTGAAATTTGGCACCTCCTCATCGGGCGGGTTTAAAAATGTGAAGATCGAAAATATTAAGGTTTACGATACCTTCCGCTCTGCAATTGCACTTGAATCGGTTGATGGCGGAATACTCGAGAATATTGAGATCAATCATGTCGTTGCTATCAATACCGGGAATGGAATTTTTATCAAATTGGGACATCGCAATAAAGATGACCGGTACAGCATCCTCAGGAACGTAAGCATAAAAAATGTAAAGGTGCAGGTTCCTTTCGACCGTCCTGACAAAAAATATGATTTACGGGGACCCGATCTCGCTTTTTTTCACAATCCGTTCCCATGCTCTATTACCGGAATCCCGGGTCATCCGGTTGAGAATGTAACTCTTGAAAATATCCAGGTCACCTTTCCCGGAAGAGGAAATGATGGATTGGCATTTGCTCCTGTCTGCCGGTTAAAGGATATTCCGGAGGCGGAAACTGATTATCCCGAATTCTCGATGTTTGGCGAACTGCCGGCATGGGCATTTTACGTACGGCATGTGAGCGGTTTGACCATGAAAAATATATCAGTTATTGCTGAGGCAAAGGATTACAGACCCCCTTTCGTTTTTGATGATGTTACAAAATTGAAAATCAGAAAATTGATTATCAAGGAGCCGGTTCGTGAGAAACAGGTAATCCTTAGGAATGTGATAAACCCTGACATTGAATTTGATCAGCGCAAAATTAGGGTCGTGGAGTAGTCATAATTTTAAGAAAATTAAAGGCACCTGGAATGAAAGGTCTGATTCTTATAATTGCAACGTTTTTACTGATTTATCAGGGAACAGAAGCCCAAAATATTCGGTTGAAAGACCTGTCGTCTCCGGTCCTTTTCCTGGGTGATGAACATACCGCTTACCGTGATCCTGCAATATTATACCATGGCAGGACTTTTTTCCTTTTCTTTACCCTTACAGAAATTGAGCCGGATGGCAGGATTTATATGTATACTGCAACTTCAAAAAGCGCCGATTTGGTGCACTGGAGTAATCCAAAGAAACTAACAATTAAAGATCAGAGCCTTGACTTTTCAAGCCCGGGAGATATTATCCGTTTTAGGAATGAGTGGCTGCTTTGCCTGCAAACCTATCCAAGGCCCGGTTATACCGTTGACCAGATGCCAAGGTATGGCAATCAGTCTGCACGGTTGTTTATTATGCGTAGCAAAGATTTGGAAAACTGGGGTGAACCGGAATTGTTAAAAGTCAAAGGACCCGCTGTCACTGAACCGGAAATGGGGCGAATGATCGACCCCTATTTGGTTCAGGACAAGGATAATCCTGGCAAATACTGGTGTTTTTACAAGCAAAACGGTGTCAGTATGTCCTTTACCTATGATTTTAAAAACTGGATCTTTTATGGCCATACCGACTCGGGGGAGAACACCTGTGTGCTGAAAGATCACAATCAGTATATCTTATTTCATTCTCCACCCAATGGGATAGCCATTAAAAGATCAACCGATTTAAAAACATGGAGAGATTGGGGAAAACTGATTACTTTGGGTCAGGCTGAATGGAACTGGGCGAAAGGGAGGATTACCGCTGGAACACTCCTTGAATTGCACGGAAACAGACAGGCAAGATACCTGATGTTTTTTCATGGTTCTGGGCCCCTGACCGAAACACAGGGTGACTTTGATAAAAACTCATCCATCGGAATCGCCTGGAGTAAAGATTTGATTATCTGGGATTGGCCTGGAAAATTAAAAAATCAATAGGAAGATCATTATGCAGGTTATAGTTAGAAATAGAAATTAATATGCATAAAATAGCAGCCTTTGCCTTTTTCCTCTTTATTGGGTTAGCCTCCTTTGGACAACATCCCAATTTCAACCCCATTGTCCCCGACAACCTTGCCGACCCGACGATCATGCAGTTTGGGGATACTTTTTATCTCTATGCCACTAGCGATGTGGGTGATCTGAAATCTGACCTGAGTTTTTCGGGTAACCCGGTAGTCTGGAAATCGAAAGATTTTGTCAACTGGAGTTTCGAGGGGATTAGCTTTCCCGGAATTGACTGGCATAAATACAAATTCTGGGCGCCAGGGCGTGTAATTAACAAAGAGGGAAAATATTATCTCTTTGTTACCATTGAACACCTCACCCAACTGGCTGTTGCAGATTCACCGGAAGGGCCGTTCAGGTTGGCAAACGGTCCTGAAAAATATACCGGAGTTGAACGAAACTCAATGATTGTTGACGATATCGATGGCTGCCCTTTTGTCGATGAAGATGGACAGGCTTACCTCTTCTGGCGCAAACGCAAAGCAGCGAAATTAACTGCTGATTTTCAAAAAACAACTGGTGAAACCATCACACTACCAACCCGCTGGATAGGATATTCGGAAGGACCCTTCATGATTAAACGAAACGGAATTTATTACTATTTCTATACGATGGGTGGTTATGGTGATTATCAGTATGCCTATCAAATAAGTAAAATTTCACCACTTGGTCCCTTCGAAACCCCTGAAAACGATGTTATATTAACAACTAATCTGCAGGAAAAAATATGGGGACCAGGGCATGGCTTTGCATTTAATATCAGTAATACTGACAAGTGGATTTTTGTCTATCTTGAATACGGAATTGGGGGGACTTCCCGCCAGATTTATGCAAACCGTATGGAATTTAATGCTGACGGGACAATCAAACCCCTGAAACCGGACCGCAACGGGGTTGGGGCACTTGCTCAGGTTGATCACCCGGTTCCTATGGATCTTAGGCAGGCTAAAGTAACGGCGTCATCATCGCACGAACCGTTATTTGTGCAACCACGCCGATGGCGAAATAATTCCGAACTTTGTTATCACCTTCCGGACTCTTTACCCGGCAGAACACACACCTTTACTCCCGGGAATGCCACCGACAATTCTAACTTTACGGAATGGTGGGCTACTCCGGACGATGCGCAAAAATGGTTTCAGATCGATCTTGGAACAGCAAAGATGTTGGATCGTTGTGAAATATTTTTTGCCCATCCGACATTGGGGCATGCCTTTACTGTTGAAAAATCGTTGAATGGAAAGAGATGGGAAATCGTAAAGGTGGAAAAACTGGCTATCCGATCGCCACATATTGCCGGGAAAATTGGGATGACCCGTTTACTGCGAATTCGGATCACCGATGGTATACCTGCAATTTGGGAGATTAAACTTTATGAAAATCAGTCAATAGGAAGTAAAAATACGAAGTTTAAGGAAGCCAGGACTGATCAAAAATATTGAATTACGGATTTGTTTTTACAAAGTAAACCTGGTTAAAAAATATGAAAATGTTAAACCATAGGAAGTCAATATGCACCCTGTACACTTTCTCTGTTTTTGCAGGAGGGGTTTTTGCAGCAGGAGGTCCCCAAATGGAAAAAGGCAAACACCCGAATATTTTGTTTGCAATAGCTGATGATCAGTCTTATCCCTATGCCTCTGCCTATGGAACCAGGGGGGTCCGTACCCCCGCATTTGATGAAGTGGCACAAAAAGGGGTGTTGTTTACCAACGCTTTCGTGGGAGCGCCACAATGCAGCCCGTCGCGTGCCGCCATATTAACCGGTAAAAATATCTGGCAACTCGGGGAGGCAGGCACGCACAGCAGTTATTTTCCCAAAAAGCTGGTTGTATTTACCGATTTACTGGAAAAATCTGGTTATCAGATCGGGTATACCGGAAAACCATGGGCTCCGGGTAACTGGAAAGATGCCGGCCGCACACGTAACCCTGTCGGACCGGAATACAACACCCGAATATTTAAATCGGTACCCACCAAAGGAATAAGCAAAACAGATTATTTCGAAAATTTTAAGGATTTCTACGCAAAAAAGGGTGGAGATACCCCATTCTTCTTTTGGTATGGTGGCCATGAACCTCACCGTGATTATGAAGAGGGATCAGGTTTAAAGGCAGGGAAAAAGCTTTCCGAAGCGGTCGTCCCTTCATTTTTACCCGACGTTGATCTTGTAAAGAGTGATGTACTTGATTATGCACTTGAAATTGAATGGTTTGATGCCCAGCTGGGTAAAATGATCAGTTTCCTGCGTGAAAAAGGGGAGCTTGAAAATACCATTATCGTGGTTACCGCGGACAATGGTATGCCATTCCCTTCGGCAAAAGCCAATCTGCAGGAGTATGGAACCCACGTTCCGCTGGCAATCTGCTGGCCAAAGAAGATAATGCCTGAAAGAGTTGTGAATGAGCTGGTCGGATTAATCGATCTGGCACCTACATTTCTCGAAATTGCAGCTGTTCAAAATGCTCCGCAAATGACCGGGGTCTCTTTGTCCGGTCTGCTTTTCGCCGGAAAAGAGCTGCCTGCTGATCCGCTGCGAAAATATGTCCTCACCGGAAGGGAACGGCATACCCATGCCAGACCCGATAATCTTGGCTACCCGGCCCGGGCAATCCGAACCGCAGATTATCTTTTTATCCTGAACTTTAAACCTGACCGCTGGCCTGCGGGAGATCCGGCACCCGAAGCAGCAGAGGTGCCTCTGTCGGCGGAAAATGAGAAATCGTTATGGCCCGGATACCAGGATATTGATAACTCACCGACAAAAATCATGCTGATTAAAAACCGCGATAAATACCCCGAACCATTCCGGCTGGGTTATGAAAAACGACCTGCCGAAGAATTATTCAGTATTCAAGATGATCCGTGTTGTATAAAGAATCTGGCAGACGACCCAAAATATCAAATCATTAAAAATGAACTGAGAAAGACGCTGGAAAATGATCTGAAGGCTCAGGGTGATCCAAGGATGACCGGAAAGGGGGATATTTTTGATTCATACCCGCGTTTTGGAGCGATGCGCGATCTTCCCGGCTTTAAGGCGAAAGGTAAATATAATCCCAAATATCAGTAACCGATGGAAAAAAACAGATTGCAGAACAGCCTCCGCAGGGCAGTCCGGTTTTTGCCTTTGATGGCATTAACCGGATATTTTGCAGAAGCATATGCCGGAGAAAAGAAGCCGTCCATAAAGCCAAATATTGTCATTATTATGGCTGATGATATGGGGTATTCCGATATCGGATGCTATGGAAGCGAGATTTCAACCCCCAATATCGACCGGCTGGCAGCCAATGGTTTACGGTTTACAAATTTTTACAACAATGCAAAATGCTGTCCTTCAAGGGCATCGTTGCTAACCGGACTTTATAATCATGAGGCCGGAATGGGCAACATGGTCACCAATGGGGATGCTCCGATCAAACCGGGCCCGTATCAGGGATTTTTAAATGAAAATTGCATGACCATTGCGGAGGTGCTTCGCAGCAGTGGATATTCGACCTATATGTCAGGAAAATGGCATCTTGGCGAACGTCCTGAGCACTGGCCGCTTCAGCGCGGATTTGATAAATATTTCGGACTGATCAGCGGGGCGAGCAGTTATTTTGAAATCGTAACAGAACCCCGGTTAAGGAAGATGGCCTACGGGAATGAGGCGTGGATTCCCCCCTCTAAAGGGTTTTATATGACCGATGCCATCTCCGATTCGGCCGTGGCATTTCTTAATTCGCATTCAAACGAAAAAAAAGAGAACCCGTTTTTCCTGTATGTCGCCTATACCTCACCCCACTGGCCGCTTCATGCGCTGGAGGAGGATATCAGAAAATATGAGGGTAAATATGCGATTGGATGGGATTCGCTACGGAATGCCCGCTTTCAAAAAATGAGAAGTCTGGGGATCATTACCGGTAAACATAAATTAAGTCCGCGTACCTCTGCAATTCCCCCCTGGAAAGATGCTGAGGATAAGAATTTATGGATCAGACGAATGCAGGTTTATGCGGCAATGATTGACCGTATGGATCAGGGAATTGGCCGCGTTGTGAATACCTTGAAAAAGCTGAATAAACTCAATAATACGCTGATCCTGTTTTTGTCCGACAATGGTGGTTGTGCCGAAATAGCCTCCAGCAGAAACCTGGGTATTCCGGGCGTTCCCATCGGCGAAAAAGGATCTTACGATTCCTATCGTGAACCCTGGGCCAACGCTTCAAATACCCCATACCGCTACTACAAAAACTGGTTGTACGAAGGTGGCATAAAAACCCCTTTGATTATTTACTGGCCGAAAGTCGTAAAAGGATCTGGTATTTTAACCGACCAGGTGGGCCATCTGACCGATATTATGTCAACTTGTATTGAAGTTGCCGGGGCAGAATATCCTGATAAATTCAAAAACAATTCCCTAAATTCATTGAGGGGGAAAAGCCTGGTTCCGGTTTTCAAAGGGGGCGCTGTTAAACGGGATACCCCCATTTTCTGGGAATATTCGGGCGAACAGGCGATGCGTCAGGAAAACTGGAAACTGGTCAAAAGATTTGGCGGCGATTGGGAATTATATGATCTGCAGGACGATCCGACGGAGTTAACTAATCTGAGCGATTCCCAACCTGATATTTTGGAAAAAATGTCACTCCGTTATCAACAATGGGCAAAGGAGGTGGGCGTCAGACCCGCAAAAGAGAAATCGGGTGAATAAAGGATTACCTGTTAACCGGAATATTTGCTTTTATGCGTTCCTGAATTCTAAAATATTGAGAAGGTAAGGTTTAATCACCTGTCTCTTTTTAATAGTCATTCCAACAATTATCCAGTCAGAGCCGGAAAATGAATATTGCGTGAGGGGGGGGGTCAGGAGGCCTTTTATCGTTATAGGTTAGGGTATAAGTTCCGGAAGTCAGTGTGATAGTGCAGTTGCGGGTGGGAACCTGCTGACTGTACTCTTTAAACCTGCTGGAATTAATGACTAACTAACAGATTATCAAAAATATAATATCGCAAAGCAATTTTTTTTGTGAAAGTTCACCCTTTGATGGCTAAAAAGAAACAGGGATAACGACAAACCCGAAAAGGGGGAGTTGTAAAAGGATGGATACAGATTCTAACTATTAATGTTAAATATCATAAATTCAATAAATTAAATGAAGACGCCGAATAAGTATCTTTTGCTGCTGATGTCTGCCCCCTTACTTGGATTTGGCAAGGGAGACGCGGTTAAACCGGCTAAGGGAGAAAATAAACTTCCAAACATCGTCTATCTGCTATCGGATGACCTGGGTTATGGAGATGTTTCGATTTATAATCCGCAGGGCAAAATTTTTACTCCTCAAATTGATGCGCTGGCCAAACAGGGGATGCGATTTACCGATGCACACACCACATCGGCTGTTTGTACCCCATCCAGATATTCGATTCTTACCGGCACCTACCCCTGGAGAAGTCGACTTCCTGCCGGGGTATTGCATGGTTACGGCCGGACATTAATTGAACAGGGCGAGCCTACAGTTGCCAATTTATTAAAAACAAAAGAGTATCAGACGGGTGTGGTTGGAAAATGGCACCTGGGTCTGGATTGGGTTCCAAAGGCAGAATGCAGGGATTCGGTTCAACGGGCGATCGATAATGACAAATTCTATGGAATTTCATCCGATATGAATCCCAATCAAATTGATTTTACCAGGCCGCCGGTTCATGGACCGCGTACAGAAGGATTTGATTACTCTTACATCCTTCCAGCTTCGCTGGACATGGCTCCCTATTGCTACCTCGAAAACGATGTTTTGACAGAACAACCTACCGGTTATACCAACGGTAACAAAAAGGAATCGGGTTATACGGGACCTTTCTGGAGAGCCGGATTAATGTCCCCTTCGTTTGATTTTTATAATGTACTTCCCAATTTTACCAATAAGGCAATTAAATTTATTGAAAAACAGTCTGCTGCAAAAAATCCGTTCTTTCTCTATTTTGCGATACCGGCGCCTCATACTCCCTGGTTGCCGACTGCGGGATTTATCGGTAAATCACAGGCCGGTGAGTATGGCGATTATGTACAGATGGTGGATGATGCAGTTGGAAAAGTTCTGCATGCCCTCGACAGCCTGGGTCTTTCCGAAAATACCCTGGTCGTTTTTACCAGTGATAACGGCCCTTACTGGCGCGAAAATTTTGTTCAAAAGTATAATCACCATGCTGCCGGCGAATTCAGGGGAATGAAGGGTGATGCCTTTGAAGGGGGACACCGTGTTCCGCTAATCGTCCGCTATCCCGGAAAAGTGAAACCGGGAACGATTAGTAATGCCACCACCACTCTGGCCAACCTCATGTCAACCTGTGCCGATTTGACGGGAAACCATTCCGCAAAATTTGAGACAGTAGACAGTTATTCGATACTCCCTGTTCTAACCGGAAAAGCGACCCAGGTGGCTAATCAGCCGGCAGTGGTTCATATCTCATCCAAAGGCTTGCTGGCTATCCGAAAGGGGCCGTGGAAATTAATAATGGGATTAGGATCGGGTGGATTTACCGTTCCTGCTCAAATAAAACCAACCCCCGGCGAGGCCATAGGACAGCTCTATAATCTTGATAATGATATTCATGAGGATCATAACCTCTATAGTCAGTTCCCCGAAAAGGTGAAAGAGCTGACTACCCTGTTGGAGAAAATCAAAAATGCAAAAAAGAAATGAGCATGAAAAAAGTAGCTGCAATACTCACTTTGCTGATTTGTATTAATACACAGTGGGCTCAGGCACAGACAATTGAATATGTGCCGAAATTTTCCAATGAAAACCATCCCGAAATCGGGTATTGGTTTATTACCCCTAAATTAATCGGCGACGAGAAAAAAATTCTGGCCAATATCGACAGTATCGCCGACAAGTGCATGTACACGATGCTTTTCCTCACTTCGCGCGAAGGTGCTAATTTTTATGATTTTCCCTTGTTGCATCCCGTATTTCAGAAACTGGTAGCCGAAGGACACCGGAAGGGGCTGAAAGTGGGACTTCAGCTCTGGGGCAATTACCCGGACAAGTCGATGGAAGGTTCGCAGCGAATGATCGTAGAAAATGAAGTTCTTTTGGATCAGGCTGGAAATGCCGATTATACGGCAAAGGCAAGATTCATCCGATTCCCGGGTCGCCTGCTAAAAACGGAGTTGTTTAAGGTTTATGCGTTCCGTAAAACCTCGGAAGGTTTTTATGACCCCTCCACACTCACGGATATTACCGGACAATGTGAATCGGTAACACCCGATAAAGAGACGGTCGCGATCAAAATTAAGGTTGGTAAAAGTCTGAAAGGACTCACAGCCTGTATCATGACCCAGGAATACTGCAGCCAAAGCAGTATGTGGGGGGATGTTGAGATAAACGGTTTTGCTCAAGCGATGAATATTTATTCAGACATTCCTTTCGATGGTTTTGCCTTGGATGAATATGGAAATAAGTTCGTATCGCGCATTGCGGAACTCAAATCTGCAGAGGTTTTCCGTGGGCGCTGGTTTTCAACTGCTATGGCACAGGAGTTTACACGTACTACAGGAAATTCCCTCGAGAAAACCTTGTTTGATGGAAGGTATGCCCCGGAAGGCAAACCCGAAGTGAGAATCAGGGCAATCAATGAATATATGGAATTTATGCGCACCGGCCCACTGCGGGTCGAGAATGCAGTTTACAATAAATCACGGGAGATATTCGGGCAAAACATTTTCAACGGAATCCACAACACCTATCACAACAGCCTGATTAATGATGAGATATGGGCCGATGGGATTGGCTGGTGGGATGCCCCTAGGGCCTATGGCCAGACCGACGAAAAGACACCCACTCCAACCCAAATGGGTATTGCGATGGCACACCCAATGAATGCCATGTATAATCAGTATTACGACAA
>TBL_comb47_HYPODRAFT_10003501_pt1 | contig 18549 bp, 17 predicted proteins | sample TroBogypolimnion_40_FD_10682 | JGI IMG/M metagenome (IMG submission 10682)
CTAAATACAACAAACTCAGCTTTCGCTTAGGATCAAAAAATAAAGCAAAAGTCGCAATTGCCAATAAAATCGCAAGGGTGGTTTATAAAGTTTTAGCTGGGGATCAGTATAAAGATCTGGGATACATACGAGGAGAACCACGTGAAGAAAGAATTAAAAAGCTACTCTTCGAGTTGAAATCTTTAGGTGTAGAAATCCAAAATCATACTCATTAGAACATTTATTCTAAACGTGATGTAAAGGTTGAAGCGTCAGGAATTGTATATTCCTGATTAGATGTTAATTATAATTAATAAAAAAAAGAGCAACTTCGTCGCTCAGGGGTAGCTGCGTCCTGAATTCGTAATTACTTACTAGACAATACAAAATAAACAATCTAATAAAAGATGTATCTATTCTCTTTTTTCATAATTGAGATTTCCTGATTGGGAAACTTTATGCTCAATGCTTCTTTGCAACAATCTAATAAAAAAAATAGAAAAACAAGAAATTGTCACTTTCAAAATTAAAGTATGTCATAATTTTTATTTTTATCATTTATCAAATGATTAAAAGAAAGAACTATAAAAAGTTACACTTTAATAAATATTGTTTTAGTTTTTTTATGTATTTTTTTGGCATAAATATTGAATTAAATATTTTTATGAATAAATCCGTGTTCGCTTTGTTGATTATTTTATCTTTAAGTCCTTGTTTAGCGAATGCCTGTTTTAATGATGATGGGGGTGGGAGTTTAAGTTTATCCTATTTTTTAAAAAACATTTCTAACATTTTTTCGTCAAAAAAAGAAGAGAATGTACATTACCAAAAAAATACTAATAATTCTATCTTAAATAAGATTAATGAATATGAAAAAAATAACCAAATAAAAATCAAACTAATTGAATTAAAAAAGAGCCTAGTAGAAAACTATTATAGCGAGAATAATAAACATGTATCCAAAAAAATGGAAAAAATTGAGACTGATATCGAAAATTTTATCAAAAATAAAAATATAACTAAGGAAGAGATATTAAAAATTGAAAAAAATTTTCTTAGCAAAAATTGTGAAGAAGAAATTGAATTTTATTATAATCAGGAAAAAATTAGCGAAAAAAAAGTGAATGCTATTATTGAAAATCTTTCGGATGAAGATAAAAAAAATTTTAAAAATTTATTATTTCAAAAAATTTATTTTAATTTCAATAAAAGAAAATACGAAAAAATAAAAAAAGAATATGATCTTTTAGAAGAAAAAAAAAGGAAATTAGACACATTAAGAAGTCTAGTGTCAGAATATACTTTTTTAGAAAAAGACATTAAAAAATCAAATGATCTTGAAGCTATTTCAAATATAAAAGAGTATTTCAAAAAAGAAAGCCATTTTAACAAATTAGTACTTTCTGAGGATGAATGGAAGAGTATTGAGATGCTTTTATGTAGAAAACGAAGTTTTTCTCAACAATCATATGATTCTGACTAAGAAAGGGAGCAAGGAGTGGAACAAAAAATGAAACAAGAAATCAAAACTGTAATTAATTATCATTCAATCTGAATTGATTCGTATTACGAATTAGGCTAAAAAACGAAGCCTTTCTGATTGTCATCTGAATCTCCGTAAGAACATCCATCCTAAAGCATGAGGAGGCATTATTGCCGTTTTTTTTGCTTCAGCCACTCAACGGTACCTTCGGGGACATAAGGAGTGATATCTCCTCCGTAATTGAAGATTTCTTTGACCATACTGGAGCTAACAAAGTAAAGATTTTTTGTTGTCATCATAAAAAGTGTTTCTACATTAGGATTGAGTTCTCTATTCATGCTTGCCATCAGAAATTCATACTCAAAATCACTTGCTGCTCGTAGACCTCGAATGACGGCAGAAACGTCATGGTCTAAAGCGTATTGCATCATGAGGCCTGACCATTGATCTACCTTGACTCGTTTTCGTTGAGAAGTCACCTGACGAATCAATTGTACTCTTTCTTCGGGAGAGAGGAGGGGATTTTTGATGCTGGAACTTGCTACTACCATCGTAATTTCTGAGAAAAAATTCAAGCTGCGGTCGAGGATATCTAAATGTCCATTCGTGATGGGATCAAAGGAACCTGGATAAATAGCGCGTTTATTTTCAAATTTCATAAGCGATAACTTGTGATGAGGGTGTTTGCGTATTTTTTTTGTTTTATAGGTAGAAGTGTTTTTAGCGGGGGTTTCATTTTTTCTGATTCTATCAATAAAAAACCCGAAGGCTTGAGTAAAATGCTCCAAGGCCAATCTTTAAAAAGCTCTTCTAATTCTTGCTGGTAGGGAGGGTCTGCGAGAATCAGGTCAAAAGGTCCTAATTTTTTTAGTTCAGGCAGAGACTGGTCAATGGACTTTTTTAATAGGATGGTTTGATTTTCCACGCCTAAGAGATGGATATTTTTCTGAATGCTTTGAAAAGCGGCAGGATCTTTTTCTACAAAAACCACTTTTTCGGCTCCTCGAGATAAGGCCTCTAAACCCATGGCTCCAGATCCCGCAAAAAGATCCAAGACCTGAGCACTTACGACTTGAGATTGAAGACTGTTAAACAAAGCCTGACGAATGCGAGATTGAGTCGGTCTTGTACGATTCGAACTGGGAGTTTGAATCCAACGTCCGCAAAAAACCCCTCCTGTCAATCGTATCACGGTTTTTATTCTATCCTAACGCTGTTTGCATGGCAAGAAAAAGATTCTGTCAACTCCTTTGGGATGCAAGGTAAATTTTTCTGGTTGAAAAAGAGTTTTTCGTCTATCAGTGGGATTGTGAAAAAAAAAAGTTTGTTTTTTTTAGTGATTGTCTGGGGATGTGCGGGCCCTTCTTACGATCAGGGGGTAGCTAATTCACTTGAAATTCAATCGGTCATTGAGCAGGTGAATGAAGCGCTTGCTGTGGGAGATTGTGTGACCGCTTATCAGGCTATTTTTCCTCTGTATAATAGCATTAACTCGAATAATGCGATTCGAGAGGCGATACTTGCTACGTATGGTTGTTATGCACGAGTGAATCCTATTTCCTTGATTGCTGAGATGATCTCTGACTCAAGTCAGTTAGGTAACGCGGGGTTATTTGGATTTTTAGTCAAGCAATTTCCTTCTCAATCCTATCCGGATGATAAAATTCCGCAATCTGCAGAGGATGGAATTGATGTTGCTATGTCCATGATTCAACCTGGTACTGTTTTGATTCCGCAGTACACATTAAATGCTGGATCCAATAATCCCCAGTCTTTGCTTTATACCGATCGAACGAGCGATGCTAACGCCTATTTATTGTTTTTGTCTATGGCGCTTTTGGGGTCTTTAGCGTACCGAAATGGATCGCCTAATGCAAGTTTTCAGAAGACTGTGCCTCTTCCCTGGAGTAATGCAAGTGCAATGGCGGGAGATGGATGCGCCTATGCCGGAGCTTTGCTTCATCTTGCCGATTCTCTTTCTTTTTTGGTGCACAATGATGCATCCAGTGTGGGGTCGGTGTATCAGTCGATTCAGTCGTTTTTAGAAGGAGGATTAGACCTTGCGTGTCAGGCCGGATGCACTCTTTGTGGTGTGAGCTGCACGCGTTGTCCTGTCACTCTGAGAGACCGTATGTCTTGTCAGGGATTCTCACAAGATGTGAATTCTTGTGCAGCGGCTGGCATTGTTACGTTCGTGAACGCAGTATGGTAAGGTTTTATTTGATCCTAGGCATCATCTGTTCGTCTTGGGCTTGGGCTGAAAATACCTCGTATTACTTAAGCCCTGAGGCGCAAGCCATGGGCAATGCCTTGACAGCGATTGCTTCAGATGATCAAGCTTTGTTTTATAATCCTGCGGCGTTAGCTGAGGTTAAAAATTGGAGTTTACGTCCTATTGCTCTGACCTTGGTAGGTTCAAGTGATCTTTTGAAGACAGGACAGTCTCTTAGTTCTCTCAAGAATGCTACTATCAATGACTTAAATTCTTTTTTAAATAAAAATCTTTATGCCCAGGCTCAGGTGACCTCCAGTTTTGTCATGCCGGGTTTTGGAATAGCACTGATCAATCATGATGACGCTAGGTTGCATCTTCAAAATCCGTCTTTTCCTCAGGGGTATTTAGGATACCAGGCAATTCAAGGGGTTCAGGTGGGTTTTGGAACGAAGATGTTAAGCTTCGATCAGCGTAAGGGGGTATTGAATTTTGGGATGGCTGCGAAGGTTTTACGTCAAAAGGGGTCTATCATTTCGATCACTCTGACGGATGTGATGACCACTGATCCCTCAGCTCTTTTGAATCAGGTGAATTCCGATGGGTCTACAGGTTATGGTCTGGATCTAGGTTTTCAAGGGATCTACCGTCTTACGAAGAGACTGAAATTGCTCACTTCATTGAGTTATACAGATATCGGTAATACAAGTTTTAGGACCACTGCTCTTGAGGGTAGTTTCACTGGTGGGATGGCTTTACAGTATCGAAGTCGTGATGCTGTCACCACTTTAGCTTATGACTACTCTAACATCTTAGATAATTTAGACTGGCGAAAGAAAAATCATTTTGGGTTGAGGCTTCAATTAGATTGGTTATCCTTTTTAGTAGGTATCAATCAAATTTATTTTACTTATGGGTTAGCGGTTAAGTTCGGACTGGTTCAGTTGATGTACGCTTCTTACGCGGAGGCTTGGGGACCTTTGGTCCATCAGAATCCTCAGAGAAATCAAGTCCTTCAGGCTTCTTTTAAAATCACTTGGTGAGGAGCGTTCAGCCGTATTCCATCTGAGTTCGGATGGTGAGGCTCATTACGATTAAACTTTAAGAAAGTCTCTTTTTTTGAGAAAAGGGGGTGTGTTACGTAAAGTTTTTATTTTAGACACGAATATCTTGCTTTTTGATCCTCATAGCTTTTTTCAATTTGGAAATCATGATGTGGTCATTCCTATGGTGGTGGTGGAAGAAATTGATCGGTTTAAGCGGGATGTGAGTGAAAACGGACGGCATGCTCGTCTTTTTTCTCGACTCATGGATGGCTTGCGTAAGCAGGGTGAGCTTGCTCGGGGGGTTGCTTTGCCTCAGGGTGGTGTTTTAACGATTGCCTTGGGTGGAGATGATCTGCCTGTTGAGCTTCCGATGGATGCCGTAGACAACAGGATTTTGTCGCTTGCTTTAAAACTTCAAAAAGAGAACGTTGATCGGAAAGTAGTTTTTGTCACGAAAGACATTAACTTGCGGATTAAAGCAGATGTTTTAGGCATTTTAGCTGAAGATTACCAGGGTACAGATCGAGAGCCTGAAGCCCTTTATTCTGGGATTAAGACGATTGAAGTGCAAACCCAAGCTTTGGAAGCATTTTATCAGCATAAAAAACTTGGTCTTGAAGCGTTGGGGGTGGCTTTAAAACCGAATCAGTACGTGATTTTGAAGGATCCTTCGTGCTCTCAGCATACGGCGATGGCTCGTTACTCTCAGGCTTTGGAAGCTGTTGTGAGCATTTTCAAACCTGTAGAAGGTCTTTGGGGTATTTTTCCAAAAAATGCTGAGCAGGCCTTTGCGATGGACGCTTTACTCAATGATGATATTAAGCTCGTGAGTTTAGTAGGTAAAGCGGGGACAGGCAAGACCCTTCTTGCGATTGCTGCAGGTTTAGTGAAAACGGTGGATGCCGGATTTTATCGGAGACTTTTAGTTTCAAGGCCTGTTTTTCCTTTAGGCAAGGATATTGGATTTTTACCAGGCAATATTGAGGAAAAATTAAATCCTTGGATGCAGCCTATTTATGACAATATCGACTTCTTGTTTGCAGTGATGCAAAAAGGCAAAAAGCGTTTTCATGGCTGTCAAGAGCTTTTCCAGCAGGGGCTTCTCCAGGTTGAGCCTTTGACTTATATTCGAGGAAGATCGATTCCTCAGCAGTACTTCATTGTCGATGAATCTCAAAATTTGACTCCTCATGAAATTAAGACGATTGTAACGCGTGCGGGAGATGGTACGAAAATTGTTTTAACAGGAGATAGTTGTCAAATCGATAATCCTTACGTGGATTCAGTGAATAATGGTCTGGTTTATTTGGTTGATCGATTTCAAGATGAGTCGATTGCGGCCCATGTCACCTTGACTCGTGGGGAGCGATCGGTGCTTTCGGAGCTTGCCAGTCACTTACTGTAATTTTTTTGTCAAAAGATGTTGAAGTTCATACTTCAGATGTTTCAGGTAAGTCTTTGAAAATTTTTGCATTTCTATGCTTTCACAGTGCAGGATGAGGGCTTCAAAAAGGACCTCTCCTTGGATGATCATTTCAAGGGAGATGCTATCGAATGTGGAGCGTTTTTTTTGAAATTCAATGAGCTCTTCGAGGAGTTCTGTTTTATTCATTTGTTTTAATTTTAAAGTATAAGCTCCGCGATTTCTTTGCGCTTTTTTATATTCTTTAAATTGGTTTAAAAATAAGATCATGAGCCTTCCATTTCTTTCAAAACTTAAGGCTGTGTTAGCAAAAAGGGGACCACAGTTAATGGATGGAAAAGAGCTGGAGAAGATGAAGTGCAAGAGCAACAGAAGCAGTCAGTTGTTGAAGGTTTGGACAAAATACTTCAGAAAGAGACTCAAAGAACCGAAAAAAAAGATATGAAGCAATTAGCTTGGATCGGGTGTTTTCTTTTTGGGGCCTGGGGGATGGCCTCTGAAGATAGCTTGACTAAAAGGATCGATGATGAATTCAAAATTTCTCGATTTAGTGCTTCTTGGGAGAAGCCTGATTCGAATGCAACACGTGAAGCTGTTATTCCTTTGACATCAGAGACTTCTCAAGAGCTGTCAGTGATTGTTTCTGAGCAGGGTTTTTTTCCGAAGGAAATTTTTGGCACGAGGGATGTTCCGCTTAAGATTTTTTTGACCAGTGCAGCTGAAAAATCGCTTTGTTTTGTGATGGAAGATTTTCATATTTATAAGCAGGTCACGCATGAAAAAGTGGAGGAAGTGTTTTTTGTGCCTCGGGTTTCTGGTAGGTTTCGTTTTTACTGCCCTATGGATGGCATAGAGGGTGCATTTTATGTTAGAGATCCCCATTGAGGGGATGTTATGGGCGTTTTTGAAGATTCTGTGGGTGTGTTTTTAAGTCCTATTCAGGCTTACTTGAGCAATGAGGAAGTCTCAGAAGTTTTAGTGAATGGTCCTGGGGAAATATTTATAGAAAAAAAGGGGATTTTAGAGAAAACAGATGCCAAGTTCATGGATGAGCAAGCGCTTCAAGCAGCTGTCAGGAATATTGCTCAATTTGTCGGAAGGCGCATTGATGATGAGAATCCTATTTTAGATGCGAGACTTCCTGACGGAAGTCGTGTAGCAGCGGTTCTTCCTCCCTGTTCTAAAAAAGGGACGACTTTATCGATTCGAAAATTTAGTAAGGGCAGTCCTACCTTTATGGATCTCATTCAAAAGGGGTCTTTATCGAAAGATGCTGCACGTTTTTTAGATGTTTGCATCTACCTTGCTAAGAACACTATTATTTCTGGAGGAACTGGATCGGGAAAAACGACTTTGCTCAATATCTTGGGGTCTCGGATTCCTGGAAATCAACGCCTTTTAATTATTGAAGACTCTTCAGAATTAAAAATTCAAACGGATCATGTGGTGCTTTTTGAGAGTAAGCCTGCGGATTCTGTGGGCAAAGGTGAGGTTTCTATTCGAGATTTGCTAAAATCTGCTTTAAGATTGAGGCCTGATCGGATTGTGGTGGGAGAAGTGCGAGGCCCTGAGGCTTTAGATTTGATTACTGCTATGAATACAGGGCATGGGGGATCGATGGGAACGACCCATGCGAATACCCCTTACGATGCCTTAGTGCGGTTGGAGACTTTATCGATGATGGGAGGTACTCAAGTTCCTGTCGGAGCAATTCGTAGACAAATTGCTTCAGCTATTCATTTAGTTGTACAAATTAGAAGGATGCATGATGGTTCTCGCAAAGTTACGCATATTGCCGAGGTCATTGCAGAAGTCGATGAAACAGGGCGTTATCAGATTCAAGATATTTTTAGATTTATCCAGCGAGGTAAAGCTGCAGATGGAAAAATTGTCGGAGAATTGGTCCCTACGGGTCTTATCCCTAGTTTTTATTCAGAAATTGAATTGAATCGATTGCCTTTCCCCAAAGAAAAATTTGTTCCTCCAGATTGGTGTCAATCATTGTTGTAGCGATAAAAATCTGAGGCAGGAGTAGAAAAAGGCTTTCAGATCGGTTATAAGACTACAAAGTTATGAGAATACCAAAATGCTAATTGGGCTTCCTAAGGAATCGCGTTTGAATGAGGCTCGGGTGGGTTTGACTCCTGAGACGATCAAGAAATTAAGAAAAAAAAGTTTTCAGATCTGTGTGGAGCGTTCTTGTGGGATGGGCGCTGGTTTTTTGGATGAAGATTATACGAAAGAGGGAGCTCAGTTGGGGGATGCTCGTGAAGTTTTTGCTGCTCCCATTGTGGTAAAAATTCATCGTCCTACTCGAGAAGAGGCAGGGTTGATGCAAAAGGGTTCCTTACTGATTTGTTTTACGGAGCCTTTTTTAGAAGACGATCTTTTGGAGATTTTAGCCCATGCAGGTGTCGATGTGGTGAGCATGGAGCTTGTTCCTCGTACTTCTCGCGCTCAGACTATGGATGCGCTTTCTTCTCAGGCAAATATTGCAGGCTATCGTGCTGTTTTGGAAGCAGCTTCTCACTACAAGCGATTTTTTCCTCTGATGATGACTTCTGCGGGTTCTGCTAAGTCAGTGCGAGTATTGGTTCTTGGGGTAGGAGTTGCAGGTCTTCAGGCTATTGCGACTGCTCGACGTTTGGGAGCCTTAGTCGAAGCTTATGATGTTCGCGCTGAGGTGAAGGAGCAGATTCGTTCTTTGGGAGCGAAGGTGGTGGAGATTGAGCTTGGTGAAGAGGGCTCCGGTACCGGTGGTTATGCCAAGCAGCTTTCAGAAGCATCTCAGAAGAGGCAGCAAGAGCTTTTGCAGAAGAAAATTCAAATTGCAGATGTAGTCATTTCTACTGCCAATATTCCTGGTAAGAAAGCTCCGGTTCTGATTACCGAGAAAGCGTTAGAGGGCATGCGTTCTGGTTCCGTGGTGATAGATATGGCTGCTGCGAATGGAGGCAATTGTCCTTTCAGTGAACCAGATCGAGTTGTGGTGAAGCACGGGGTGACTTTGGTGGGGTACACAAATTATCCTTCTCAGCTTGCTTCTGATGCGAGTGCTTTTTATGGGAACAATGTGGTAGCACTTTTGGATCTTTTTGTTCAGAATCAGGAAGGTAAGATGTGTGTGGATCTCCAGGATGATATTGTAGCTTCTGTTCTGGTTGCTTATCAGGGGAAGTTACGACAGAGAAAAGGTTGATCATGTCACTTACGATGGTTGCCATTTATGTTTTTATTTTGTCTTGTTTTGTGGGTTATCACGTGATTTGGGGGGTGACACCTGCATTGCACACGCCTTTGATGGCTGTTACCAATGCTATTAGTGGCATTGTGTTGGTGGGGGCAATCTTGGTGGCGGGGATGGAAACTTCCAGTACTTGGGTTTCGATAGTCGGTTGTTGGGGAGTTTTTCTAGCATCGATCAATATTTTTGGTGGTTTTGTCGTGACGAATCGCATGCTTGCTATGTTTAAGAAGAAGAGATAGAAAGGATGTCATTGAATCCGGATTTTTTTGCATTTTTCTATCTCATTGCCACGATTCTTTTTATTTATGGATTGAAGGGTTTGAGTTCTCCTAAAACAGCTTTGAGGGGGAATGGATCTGCGATGATCGGGATGCTCTTAGCTGTGAGCGTGACTCTTTTGTGCCCTGAAGTAAAGGCTTATGGGCGTATTTTTTTAGCTCTTTTTGGGGGAGGTCTTTTAGGTACGGTCATTGCGTTGAAGATTAGCATGACTGCGATGCCGCAGCTTGTGGCTATTTTGCATAGTTTTGTGGGGCTTTCTGCCATTTTTGTGGTACTGGGGACCTTTTTATCGCATACTACGGATCATTTGGGATCCTTAAGTTTAGTGGAAGTCATTGAGCTTGGTTTGGGAACTGTGATTGGAGCCATCACGGTGAGTGGTTCTTGGGTTGCATTTGGTAAATTGCAAGGTATTTTGAAATCCAATCCTTTGCGTTTTCCAGGTCAGCACGCTTTGAATGGGATTTTGGGATGCTTCATTTTGGGGTTTGCCATTCGTTTTTGTATCTTTCAAGATCCTTTTTCTTGGGCGGTGCTGGCAGGGTTAGCTTTGGTACTTGGATTAAAGCTGGTGCTTCCTATTGGGGGAGCAGACATGCCGGTGATTGTTTCTATGTTAAATTCGTATTCTGGATGGGCTGCCTCTGCTACGGGTTTTACTTTGGGCAATCAGCTCTTAGTCACTACGGGAGCCTTGGTGGGAAGTAGTGGTGCGATTCTGTCGTACATTATGTGTAAAGCGATGAATCGTTCTATCCTCAGTGTGATTTTCGGGGGAGTGGGTGGCTCTGAGCAGGAAAGTTCATCGGTTTCGGATACGGCACGTGGAGTAAAATCTGCTTCTGTGGATGATCTGGGTTTTATGTTGGAAAATGCTTCTCAGGTAATCATTGTCCCTGGCTATGGTCTTGCGGTAGCTCAAGCACAGCATGCGGTCAAAGAGCTTTACGAAGTTTTAGTGGAAAAAAAGGTCGTCGTTAAGTTTGCGATTCACCCTGTAGCCGGACGTATGCCTGGGCATATGAATGTTCTTTTAGCAGAGTCAGATATTCCTTACGATTGTGTTTTTGAGATGGAAGAGATCAATGCTGAGTTTTCTTCCACAGATGTGGGTCTTGTGATTGGAGCTAATGATGTTGTGAATCCTCTTGCTAAAACAGATAAAACGAGTCCTCTTTATGGAATGCCTATTTTAGATGTTTATAAAGCAAAACATGTTTTTGTATGCAAGCGTTCCATGCATTTTGGATATTCTGGAATGGATAATGCATTGTTCTATTACCCTCATTGTTCGTTAGTTTTTGGAGATGCCAAGAGCACCTGCGATGCATTGGTGGCTGCTGTTCGGAACTCTTAATTTTTTTTTACGAAAGTTTTTTTTATGTCTACATTTTCAAAAATTCGAAATATTTGTATTATTGCTCACGTTGATCACGGAAAGACTACCTTAGTTGACTTTTTATTACGTCAGGCTGGGACTTTTCAGAAGCACCAGGCGGTAGAAGATCGTGTGATGGATTCTATGGATTTGGAGCGTGAGCGGGGGATCACTATTTTAGCGAAGAATACTTCTGTTAAGGTAGGAGATGTAAAAATAAATATTGTAGATACTCCTGGGCATGCGGATTTTGGGGGAGAAGTCGAGCGTATTATGGGGATGGTGGACGGAGCGCTTTTGCTCATTGATGCTGCAGAGGGTCCCCTGCCTCAGACTCGGTTTGTTTTGCAAAAAGCCTTAGCTCAAGGACTGAAAGTGATTTTGGTTATTAATAAGGTGGATCGTCCTGATGCTCGTGTGAAAGAAGTGGTGAATCAGGCTTTTGATCTTTTCATTGATTTGGGGGCGACGGAAGAGCAGGCGCATTTTTCGATTGTCTATGCTTGTGCTCGATCGGGTTGGTGTACTTTAGATTTTGATGAAATTGAAGGGTATTTGCAAGGAAAGCAGGGAAGTCTTCAGCCTCTTTTTGATGAAATTTTAAAGGATATTCCTGGTCCCAGTGTTTTAGGAACAGAAGGTTTGCAGATGTCTGTGTTAAACCTTTCTTATTCGGAATACGTGGGGCGTCTTGCGATTGGGAAGGTTTTACGAGGTGGCATTAAAAAAAGTCAAAGAGTCACGCGTCGTGGGTTGGATGAATCAGGGAATCTTAAAAATGAGAGTTTCCAAGTGACTCAGCTTTACACTTACGATGGGTTAAAACAGATTGAGTGTACCGATATCGAAGCGGGTGATATTGGGGTGGTTGCTGGCAGTGCTTTTGTAGAAATTGGAGATACTTTAGTGAGCTCAGATGAGCCTGCTTTACCTCGTGTGTTGGTAGAGAAGCCCACTTTGGGAATGATTTTTTCTGTGAATACTTCTCCTTTGTCTGGAAAAGAAGGGGAAGCTATTCAGTCGAGAAAATTGAGAGATCGTCTTTTAAAAGAAGTACGACAAAATGTAGCCTTGAGGTTAGAAGACACGGATAGCAGTGATCAATTTCGTGTTTTGGGCCGAGGAGAGTTGCAGCTTGCTATTCTTATTGAGCAAATGAGGAGAGAAGGTTTTGAATTCATGGTGGGCAAGCCTACGGTTTTGTATCATAAAAATGAAGCAGGGGAGCGTCTTGAGCCCTTAGAGAGGGCTGTTTTGGATTTACCTGAAACAGCGGTAGGAAGTGTGACTCAGTTGTTTCAATCTAGGAAAGGAATTTTAACGAAGTATGAGCGTTCTTCTATTCAGGGAAATGATCGTGTCAGGTTGGAGTTTGATATTCCTACCAGAGGTCTTTTGGGAATTCGTTCTTGGTATTTAACGATTACCAAAGGTGATGGATTGATCAGTACGCTTTTTTTGGAATATGTTCCTCATAAAGGGGAGCTTGTGCATCGTTCTGGAGGAGCCTTAGTTTCTGATCGTTTGGGTGACACGGTGGAATATGGTCTTTTAGGGCTTGAAGATCGAGGGGTTCTTTTTTTGAGTCCGGGTTGTCCTGTTTACGAAGGAATGATCATCGGAGAGCACAATAAAGAAAATGATTTGAATGTGAATCCTTGTAAAGAAAAGAAGCTTACGAATATTCGTGCTGCTCATGCTGAAGTTTTAGTGACTTTAGCGAGTACTAAGAAACTTTCTTTAGAGCAGTGTATTGAATGGATTGATGAGGATGAGTGGATAGAGATCACACCTAAGTCCGTTCGATTGCGTAAAAAAGTCCTTTCTCAGAATTTAAGAAGTGTGAAACGCCAAGAGCGAATTTTGTAATCTGCCTCAAATTAGCTGTTTTTTGATGCTATTTCCAAAGATGCGTCTAAGAAGAGTTATTCCTGGGCATATTCACGATGTCTATGATGAGGTCTTAAAAAGAAATCGATGATGGCTGATGTCTTTGTTGGGTCTCAAGGACGCAAGCTTCAGGGGGATTAGTTCATCAAAGTTGATTTTAGTCGTTTTTTTGCAGGAGAATAGCCCAAAATCCATCTCCATGAGGAGCTTGATGAGGTCCTAAGGTCCAGGTTTTTAAGATCTTCGCTGGTAAAGAAGCTGATTGGATGAGGTCAGCTCCTTCCTGGTTTAAGACGGAGCATACAGAATAAACAAGAAATCCTTGAGGTTTTACTTTTTTCCAGCCTTCCCATAAGGCTTCCTTTTGAATCTTGTTTAAGGAAGTGAGGTCTCCAGCGTTCTTGGACCAGCGAATATCCGGTTGTTTTCTGAGAGTTCCTACGGCAGAGCAGGGGGCGTCTACCCAAACGAGGTCTTGGGGCTGAAGTGTTTTTAAGTCGTTCCATTGGATGATTTGGATGGGAGCACGGGTTCGTAGGATAGTGTTTTCTAAAAGAGGGATTCTTTTTTTAGAAAAATCACTTGCACTCACTTGAAGTCCTTTCCACGCAAGGTGTACCGCTTTTCCTCCGGGAGAAGCACATAGATCGAGTACTTTATGAATTTTTCCTAGTAATAGCTCAGAGACTTCATGAACAATGATTTGGCTTGAGATATCTTGAACGATGAATTCCCCCTCTTCAAATCCAGGTTTTTTGGCAATAGATCCTAAGCTTGGAAGCTTCCATGCATGAGGAAAGGGGCCCGGTACTGCATTTCTATCATGGGGGTCTTTTTGAGTATGAATCCAAAAAGGAGGTCGGTGAAGGCTTGCTTCTGCGTAGTTGCAAGCTTGCTTTTGACCGAGATCTTCACAAAGTTGATTCCAAAGCCAAAGAGGGAGGCTTGCCCAGAGGGCTTGAAGTTTTTGGGGTTGTTTTTCTGGGAAGGGAAGGTTTTGGATATCTTCAGTTGCCACCTTCCGCAAGCAGGCATTGGCAAAACGACTTGCAGAAAGACCGCATTTTTTTTTCACTTCGTCTATAGTTTCAGATACGACGCAGCCTGGATGTACGCGGTCTTGAAGGAGTATTTGGTAGCAAGCGATGAGAAGAATCTTTCTGAGCCATCCTGAAGGTTTTTTATGCAGACAAGTGCTATCCAAGAGCATTTCCAGGCGCCCTTTCCAGCGCAAGGTTCCTGAAGTAACATCTTGAATCCAGCTCCAAGAGTCAGAAGCAGTGATTTTTCTGGCTTTCTCTAAAGCGATTTTCAGGCTTTTTTTATGCTCAAGGACATCAACGAGCACATCGAGAGCAATGAGTCGTAGACTCTTAGTGGGCTTCATGATTCCAGAGCAAATAAATGCCAGGAGTCAAAGCGGGTTGAGTTTTTCCCGAGCTCCATTTCAAAAAATGCTCAAACAGGGAAGTTTCTGTTTGATTCGTGTCTTCCAAGAAAAACTCATAGAGTTTCTTGGATTTCTTAGGATAAAGGACTCTAGGTTTTCCTGAAAGATTCGCGCTACGTGCTGCTTCATCGACGGCATCCTTCAGTGAGCCGAGTTCGTCCACTAAATGGTGTTTTTTCGCTTGATTTCCTGAAAAAATTCGACCGTCGGCAATCGCAGTTATTTGCTCGAACGTTAAGTTCCTTCCTGTAGCAACTGCTTGTTTAAAGTCCACTAAGACGTCATCGATCATTTCTTGAAAGTATTTTTTTTCTTCAGGTTGCATAGCGCGATGTTCGCTTCCTGCATCTTTGAATTTTCCTGTTTTAATGGAGTACCTTTCAATTTTTGCCCAATCATAGAGTTTTTTTAAATTGGCAAATTCCATGATGACTCCAATGGAACCTGTGATAGTGCCGGGATTGGCAAAAATCTTTTTTGCTCCACAGGCAATGTAATAGCCACCACTTGCTGCCAAAGATCCCATAGAAGCTACTACAGGTTTCGGGTAATTTTTGATAGCTTGGTAAATTTCTTGTGAGGGAGCAACGGCGCCTCCAGGGGAGTTGATGCGCACTACCACTGCTTTGACTTTTTCGTTTTCCTCAAAGCTTTCCAGTTTTTTTAAAACTTGCTTTGCATCTAAAATAATGCCTTCTACTTCGACGACTCCAATATATTCTTTACTAAAAAAAGTGCTCTGTCCCGCTGCATGGTGCGAGGAACCAAGGTGTCCACCTTTCGAAAGAAAGTTTCCTGAAGCAAGAAGAAAAATAAGAAAAAAAACCGAAGAAGCAATTAAAATCCAGATCAATGGACTCCTTGAAATTTTTCGAATCATCCTGACAATCTATCTTAATTTTTCTTGGGATGCTTGAGTTTTTTTCAAAATCCTGGAAGGTTCGACTTCAGTGAAGTCTTAGGTTTGATTTTTTTCAAAAATGAACTTTGTGGATGGTGCGTCTAAAAATTTTTGCAAGAAAAAAGTCAGCGTGAAATCCTTGAGGGGGTGTTTTTGAGTAGTAAAAAATAAATTTTTAAGATTTACCGTCAGATTTCCATCAGGACTAAAGATCCATGAGGTTGAGTGCAAGCATCAAAGAGCGCATCAAAAGATGGAGTGCCCTCTGTGACGGGTATTGTGAATGAAATTCGATGAATTGGCAAGAATTTGTATTTTTTGGAAGGTTCAAAGAATTAAAGAAGTTCTAATTGGCTAGGTTTTTAGCTCATTGAGATTATGCTAAGGTGAAACTCGTCTCGAGAGACTCAAGGTTCTTTGTGCTCATTTTTAAAACACAGGGTGAGCGTTGGAGGTTAGGTAGCGAATGAGGTTTTATGGCATATGAAACTCGAATTTTTATGTGAGCACAAGAATGTGTCTTAGTTACGTGCGATTCAAAGGATAAGGAATCGAATGGGGTACTTACTACAAAAAAATTCAATTTTTTCTAATTACAATATAGTTAGCAGTCGACAAAGCGGGTGGTGCTGTTTGGAAAAAAGAGCAAAAGTGTTTCAAAAGTCCTATCAAAAAATAATGATTGATGAAAAAATAGAATGTCAATCCATCAAAAAGAACGCTCTCAAACGAAATCCATCAATCTTTTAACGCTTCTGCTAGATTTTGAAGTAGAAACCTACGATTTCTTGAAGATCGAAATGTTCCTTTTAAAAATAAATAAGCAGAGAATGACTTAAAACGCATTTCGTGCCAAAAGATAAAAACATTTTGAATGCGCAAAAAAGCAGTACAGAAAAGAACAGTCCTTCCCACCAAGTTAAAGTTTTGAGATTGATAAGGTAGACAAAAGTCTAGGATACAGATACCATGCGGTACTCGAATCAGAGTGATAAGGGGGAGCTATCATGAAGTTTAATGCAGCACAAGTGAAAACTAAATTTTTAGGCCATTTAGGTCTTCTTGCAGCGGTTATAGAAATATTTGGAATCGTAGAAAAAGTAAATACAAGAATCTCTGTTTCTAAAGAAAAGGACTCAAATAGCGAAAAATACAGTTAAAGATTCTATTTGTTGGATGATTAAAAAATTTAAAAACATTCAAGTAGAGCTATTTTTTCCCAATCTGAATGTATACGCAACCTGGTTGTGAATATGGATTATTTTATAGAAAAGCTTGTTCGTATTTTCAGACCGGCAGAAGAGAGATTGTACTCTTTTGTATAAAAAAAATTAAGCTTCAGAAAGGAGAATCAGATTGCAGTGAAATTAAAATACGCGAAATCAATCTAATCAACTTAATTTTTAACCACTTGTATCAAGTTCTTAAAAGAAAATTCGGCAGACATGTCATACAAGAGGTGCTTTTTGAGAAATTAAGGAAAATAAAAACTATAAAAATTTAATTTTTTTCATTTTTGATTTTTATGGTTTTGGTCCGGCATGCCAGATAAGGATAAAGTACAACAGAAAATTGGATGCTTTTGTTTTTTATTCGGTGGAAAAATATTTGTTATAATTCGAAGTTGCCTTTTGATATGTATGAAGAACGGAGTTAGCCCTACCGAAGCACTAAAGTTGGTTTTTGAAGACAAATTCCCCGATTTTATGAAATAACCTCTGACGAGTTACGAAAATTCTATGAAAAACAAGAAGTTTATCCACTATTTAGGTTTTTATCTCATTCTATTATTTTCTGGCTGCGCCTCTAAAAAGAACGTGCCTCAAGAGTTTACCTCATACGTAGCCTCACCTGTAGCTTCACCTGTAGCCTCACCTGTAGCTTCACCTGTAGCTTCACCTGTAGCTTCACCAAATTTATCTCGAACTTCTTCCGATATATCTGCACCTTTACCTTTTGAAGAATCAAAGGTTATAGATTGGTCATGGTTTTTGTCAGAATGGGAAGATTTTGAATCCGAATCTAGCACTATTCGAGCAAGGCAGTCTATAGAGCCATTTTTTAATCGGACATGGAAGCAAAAAAATCCTTCCTGTTATCTAACTGCTTTACCTACTAGAACTAGGGGTCGATCTGAGAAGAAGATGAAGCACCAAATTCAGTTAGATGATTTACGTGCATGTTATCACGCCTATCAAAAGCAGTGGGGCGAAAATCAACAGCAGGGAACTCGAAAAGTCCTAGAGGATTTGGAAATATCTTATAAAAAAAGCGGTTCGCAAGAATTTTTTTCGAAAAAAGAAGAAATTGAATACTTGAAGAGAAAAATTAACAATAACATTCTTAAAATAAATAAAAATCTTCAATCTCAAGATGCTATTTTTTGGAATGAAACTCTTACCGAATTAGGAAGAAATTATCAAGAAATTCAAGAAAAAATTTCTTTTTTTCGGATCAAAGATCTGACCCAACACTTTTCTCAACATGAGTTCTCTCTAAATTCATACTTTTTATCGTCGCATCAAAATAAGCCTGAAACGAATGACGCAGATAAAATATTGCTCCATGTTTTGGGTGATATTTTCGGAAAAGAGGCCGGATTAGAAGGCCAGACTATTAAACAATCTAAGCTTCTTATGGAGCTTAGGATTGCGATCCTTGAAGCATTGTCTAATCAGTTCAAGCATAAAAAGTATATCGTGTCTGCTGATCAGGCAGATCCTTGCCGCAATATCAAGAGTATCTATCATCTTAGGAAAAAAGATCGTGCACCGCCTCTTGCAGACATGGATTTTAAGAAGCTCGATGATATTATTGAGCATGCCAAGATTGCTTTAGAATTAACATCAAATTTTCAGAAATCTCAAGAAGCATTCTATTTAAATTTTTCAAAACGAGTAGAGGAGCTTGAGTCAGGTCATTGGTTTTATTTTATAGGAGGCTCTGATAGTCATGCTGTGATTTATCAAGTCATGAGAGACAATAATTTTTACTATGAAAATAATTATAAATTTCGTATTTATAATAGCGGTTCTGGATTGCAATTTCATGGATCTATTCTAGATGGATCTAATAAGCGGGTGTTCCCTTTTGTTGAAAAGTTTGGTCTTTCAAAAGAAAAAATACAACGACTTTCTTTCCTTAAGTCTTTGAGAGATTTGCAATTTCAAAATAAATTTGAAATCAACTCTAAAATGCCTTTTGTTTACGATAATATTCTTTCTGAGTTAGGCGGTGATCAGAGCTCGTATCGGATTA
>TBL_comb47_HYPODRAFT_10003502_pt1 | contig 18542 bp, 25 predicted proteins | sample TroBogypolimnion_40_FD_10682 | JGI IMG/M metagenome (IMG submission 10682)
AGGAGAAACCAAACACGAAAAAGACAAATATGTGATTGTGAAAGTAATCAATGTAGAAACAGGGAATATGATCTATACATATAAGCAATTCAATAGCCATTCACCTATCAATAAATTTGTGAAATTGGGCGGTCAAGAATGGTGGTTTGGAGGACGAGATTACATGTTGAAATTGTTTGTCAATTGCGAAACTGGTCAAGTGTTTGATGATCCCGACAAGCGGGAATTCAGTAACGCTTACAAAAGTGGTTCGGAATTTATTTGGACAGGGCCAGTGATCGTTTCACCCAATGGACATTTTATGTTTGTTAACGGGTGTATGTGGTCCTTCCCTTCCGAATGGAGATTGTATGATATGCGGAATATAACAACAAATACTTCAATTACGTGTGATGGCGACGAGGAAGGAAAGATGATTCATCAGATTGATTTATATGACTATTTAACCATAAAAGAATTTGATAAAGACGATGAACGATATGAGTATGAAAATTATTGGTTAGGAGACGACGAAATGTTTACGTTTGAATTTGTAACTGATGATGAAATTACTGTGAAATATTATCATAATAAAGAATGGAAATATTACAATACGATTGGATGCCTCCACTACGTTCACGGCATCATCCCTACGACCGACCAAATGGTTGAAGACCTTCGGTCTTCTGACCTACTGTCGGTCAAGGTTGCGCCCGAAGGGCGCGGACCCTAATGCTACCGTTCTATGATCAGCAAGTACGCCACCGAAGGTGGCAACAACGGAGTCCTGGCAAGCTCTGCTTGCCGAGGACTCATGACGTCAACATTAGGGTCTGATGCCTCCACTACGTTCTCGGCATTATCCCCGGATGCTACCGTTCTACGAACGTCCGCCTCCGGGTCTACTTGTCTCAAACTCATACTCTCTACGAAGTGAAGCTACCTTATATTGAAGGTAAAAATTGATTATTTATTCTGGATTGTAGAAATACAATTACAATCAATCGTAATCACAATGACTGACGTTAATGATACCTATATGCGTGATCTGTTATTATCGTGGCTTTTTATATTTATTTTATGTATATTGTTAAACCAAAATTCGCCAAAGTTAGGTAGTGCAAGAAAATCACGATAGAAGATTTTACACCCTCTCATCATTTCTATAATTATAAACATAAAAGAAACATCCTAATATTTGTATTAAAAAATATAAAAAATGACAGATACATCGGGTTCATCTATACCAAATATAAAACATTTGGTCATGTCAGGAGGTGTCATTTATGGTTTTACTTTTTTTGGTATTATGAAAGAAATGCATCAATCGGGTAAAATCAATATGTTTGATATACAAAGTATTCATGCAACATCTGCGGGTTCCATTATAGGAACCATGTTGGCTCTATGGACAGTATCACCACCTATAGATGCTTCAGGTGAGAAAATATTTGAATGGGAAATATTGGAGAATTATTTAGTACAACGTCCTTGGCAACATGTGTTTCAATTTTCATTACAAACCATCTTGAATTGTTATCAAAAATGTGGTATTTTTCAAATAAATACCATGAAGGAAATATTGGATTCATTGTTTAATTCGCGTGATTTGGATATTTCTACGATAACCATGCAGGAATTTTATGATTTAACACAAATTGAACTGCATTATTTTACAGTCAATTTAAATAAATTTAATATGGTTGATATTTCATATAAAACACATCCTACATGGCGTGTATTGGATGCGGTATATTCGTCTTCTTGTGCCCCTATATTATTTAGTCCTCATATCTTAGATGAAAAACATGAAACAGATATTTCATGTCAATCCATTGTTACAAAATATGTAGATGGAGGTTTTTTAATACATTATCCGATAGAACAATGTTTGCAATGGTGTGATAAACATGGATATGCGAGAGATACAGTTCTTGGTATTAATTTACTTACAACTCCAGAACAAACTACAAACAACCATTTGTTAAACAAATATACTTTATTGGATTATTTTTACACAGTTACCAAGCATTTTTATCACATGTATTCCGATTTGACCGTATGTGAATATAATTATTTGTTACAAGAGAAATGTCCGCATGAAATTCATATAAATCCTACCCTTCATGTGATGGATGTGATTACGATTGCTCGGTCAAGTGATGAACGTCGTAAATTAATTCAATTAGGTGAGACTCTTGCGGTAGCATCTCCGCCAAACCTACGGTTTTCCGGAGATGGCTCCGAACCTCCAAACCTGCGGTTTTTCGGTACGTCGTCTCTTTCGCTACCTTCCGAGTTAATACAACTAAGTCCGTAGGTCATCATATAATTTATAGCTTGGTCATGAAATCTTCTAAATTTTGAGTATTGATACGTGCATCAAATTCAACTTGTGAACCATTTTGTACAAAAATCAATGTGGGGTAATGTTGAATACTGTATTTAGTAATGGATGCTTTCACATCAGGGTCATCACTATTTGTACAATTAACACCAGCATTACCACCGACACAACTGACCTGGTACCCGTGATAATTTTGTTTGTCATATTTGCTCACAAATGATTGCCAATCAGGTTTTGCTTTGACACAATGAGCACACCAATCCACATTGAAAAACATAACTTCCAATGTACCTTCATCGTACGTTTTATCACCCTTCATACCACTCTTGATACTAGTAGATGTATTGGATTTAGAACCCGAGTTGGCAATGTCGGAGGACTGTTTGTCTAAAACTGATTTGTTATATCTACTATACACAACTATACCTACAATAACAAAAATCGCGATTAATAAAATAATCACGATTTTCATCATATGAGGACCTTCCATCATTCCACCAAAAACGTTCGGCAACATTCCACCGCGCATTTTAAACATTCCTTTTCTAGAAACCATACTATATCTTTATGTATTATTCAAACATTTTTTTGTAGTCACCTAATACAACTAAAATTAGAGCATGCAGAGCTACTTTTGAAGTCTGTCAATTTATAATTGACAAATTTCCAGCAATATTGCAATGGTTCTATACATAAAATGGGGGAATCATTGCAATGTATTTCATAATGTTCCGTAGAATATAATGAATAGTACGTTGTAGTATAGGTGGTAATCTTTCTTGTTCGGATTGGCACTGTGATTGGTTTCGGAACAGTAATTTCCACACTGCTTTTAGTCTGACCTAATTTATAAACTACAATGTTATTTGGAACATTGATATAGTGACCATTGTCATCCGTAAAATACATATGTGTCTCCTTTGATGTATCATTTTCTCTAATAAATCCATCATTCATACATTCAAAATGTATTATTAAATTGTCAAACACATTGTAAGAGCAATATTCATTTTTATCAAAACTAAAATGTGCGGTTGACATTGTATAGTATAAAATACAAATTGTTTCTATATTTTTTGAATAAATGTAAAAAATTGAATTGCTTATTTGTAAAAAGAAAAGAATACTACAATTACAAAAGAATAACAACAATCATGTCAGCACCCACAGTATCATCCATAGAAGCGGATAAAGAATTTGATAAGGCAATGGGATTTGGATGCGCTACCTCTGGTGGTAGAGGCGTCAGTGGATGGAAAACACAATTGACGTTCAAACAACGTCAACAGTTGAAAATTAATCAAAAAAAAAATGCAGAAAAAGAAGCACAACAAAAAAAGAACAATACCAACGAATATTTATTATTGAAACAAAAATCGGAAGCAGGATTATTGGCAGAGTTCTAAATAAAGGAACCTACGGTTCCTTTAAAAACTCCCTTTTGTAAAGATTCTTTGAAAGAGTCTTGGTAAATTAGTTATATAGGATTTTATACAACTAATTTCATTTTTTTTTATCAAAGATATTGAAAGTAACCCTTCTACAAAAGGGAGGTTTTAAAGGAACCGTAGGTTCCTTTATAGGGAGGTTTTAAAGGAACCGTAGGTTCCTTTATTTTACCGGAACCTTGGGTTCCGATACGTAAAACGCACCTTTGTTTTCTTCCATTAAATGGAACAATACACCCAGTTTCTTTGCGATGGTCCAATGCCAATGAATGTTTAGGAGCACATTTTGCTCTAAAATGTTCATATGTTTCACGTACATCATCATAAGTTAATCCGGATTCTTTACCCAACATTTGATTAACAACTTCATGTAAATCATAAACATATTTAGAAAATGTTTCTCGTGAAACCATGTGTTTTTTTTCCAAAGGATGTATACTAAAATTTTTATCTAAATTTTTGCGACATTTACCACATGGTAATACGCACTTTAAACTTTTAATAAATTGAGAATATTGCCGCTTATTTGCAGGAGTAGGTTTCATGGGATAATTGAAACTTATACAATGTAACATATGCCAAGTAGGTGGACCCCAAATCGTTGTCATAATACCATTGTTGGAATGAAAATCCGATTTTGTATATTTATGTTTACGTGTAGATGCCGTGATACGTGGGTCAATAATAATAGAACTACCTCCTGAATAATGTTTCCTGGTTTTATTCGTAATCATATATCATATCCTAACACATTATATATTAGATTGTAATTATTTAAATGGAACAAAATCAAATACCGTCACAAAAACGAACGGTAAGATTTTCTATGGATGAATCTGAAACAAAGAGTACCCCAACCGATAAAAAAAAAATATCATTCTGGTCAGAAAACCCAAATATTTTGTTGGACAAGGACACAATGTTGGAATTTTATCCAATGGACTCTATGGATTTCAACCAAAAACTCAACGCCATCACACGAAGCATCCTGTTGTTAACCATCATCGCTCTATGTTTTGTTAGAAATATTCCACGTATTTTGTTTTTATGTATATTATCTTTGGCGGGTGTATGGGGAATGTATGAATATTATACTCCACGTGAAGGTATGACTTCTGTTCCTTATGGAGAAACATACGGAACTTTAGACGAATCTTCTGTAAATGCTTTTTCTAAAACATATACGGGTTCTTCAGCCACTTCTTATCAACAACCGAGTTCAGAAAATCCATTTGGAAACGTATTGGTTACAGATTATGAAGATAATCCACAAAAATTGCCTGCACCACCTTCATCAAATCCGGACATTAATAATATGATTACTCATAATACAGTACAATTAATTCAAAACTCCAACCCAGACCAACCTAATATATCGGATAAATTATTCCGCGATATCAACGAACAATTGAGTTTTGAACAGTCTTTACGACCATTTCATTCCAATCCGTCCACTACCATACCCAATGATCAGGGAGCTTTTGCTGAATTCTGTTATGGAAATATGGTGTCATGTAAAGAAGGCAATATGTTTGCTTGTGGGCGCAATACCAATCATTATAATAATTACTAAATGTATTCTCTATAAATAATATAATCCGTAAAATGAATACAAATACAAATCAAAATTTTTATTCTGATTACATATTTAATAAAAATGACCGTATTGGTTTGGACCGTGTAGATAATACGCAACAAAATCTCCAAAATACACGATTTGCATCACATATGTTGTCAAATTATTTTAGTGAAACTATTTCTAACAATGAAATTCAATTTGCATCATCACAACCTACTATGGTATTAAATGGTCTTACCAATGGAAATGGTTTGAATGGACAAATTGTGGATTATGATTCTATGTTATCTATTCAATCCAAACAAGAACGACCTTTAGAGAAATTATCATTGAATCAACGCCCCTTTGTAACCATTCCGTATTTAGGAAAAGGTTCAGTGGATCCTGATATGGAATCACAATTATTGCAAGGTGAATCAGTGTTTGAAAAGAAAGGTGTTTCCACGATCATGGACAAAAGTTTTATGCCTTATACCATGTATCCTGTAAATGACCAAATGCGTACACACATAGACACTGCTGCACATATCACTGAAGATTCCGCGTTAGATGGTTGGGTACGTGGTGGAGTACAAACGCGCGTTGTAGGAGATGAAGTATACTAATAGAGGTTTACAATATTTTATACATGTTATATATAATATATAATAATGGCTCCGTCAACTCTTAATTCTTCTCCTTTCATGGGTGGTGGTATTGCAAATATGTTAGGCATGGGTGTTAAAGGTGGTAAATCACGCAGAGCACGCAAGGCACACAAGGCAAACAAATCACGCAAGGCGCGCAAGGGTGGAAAATCACGCAAATCTAAGAAATAAAGTATAAATAGTGTTTGATACGTTATACAATATACGTATCAAATTGTACCTAGATGAATACCGCTTATACGAATGACAAAGAATATCGTGAATTTATTCGTAATATATGTTCAATGAAATCCAATCAATTGGCTACTTTAGATCAGAATGATATTGATGATATCACCCACGACGAATGGGATTATGATGCAGACGCAATGAAAATATGGTTGGACCATACGTACGAAATAACACATAATGATCCTATATTTATGAAATTGTATGTAACTGCTGCAGGTACTATGTTATCGGAAGACCCACAAATTGGATTAGCCGTACTGGTCTCTTATGATTATTTTTATGATTTTTATACATGTATCAATTCTTTCAAACATAAAAATGATTTTATTTGTTTCGTGCAAAATTTGCTAGAAAAATTCAAAAAAAATTAATATAAGCAGAATATAAACAGACAACAAAATGGCTTCTACACGAACCAAGAACACACCCGGAAATTACGAATTAGAACAACAGAGTATATCAGAAAGGCAAACATACAATCATTATCAGGGCCATACTTTCAATGAACAAACATGTTTTCCAGGTACTGGATTATTACCATGTAGATTTCCAATGCAATTATTCCATGATAATTGTGATATTGAATCTGAATTGTTAGGAATTGGTTCCACGAATTTAGTCAATCCGAATACCACCACCCTGTTACCACCCAAATCTAAACCTATACCTACATGTGCTATTATTGAAAAATCACCGGTTATTTTACCCAAACCATTGGTTATTTCAGATAATCAAAGATATGGTATATAACTAAATTGTGAATTTTCATAAATAGTTGCGCGAAAGGATTCATTGTATCCTTCCACATATACATTGTCATTGTTCATCAATTCGTCACACCCGTATTCATTAATACAGTTGCGACCACGTACTTTTATCGGCAATTTAGTTGCTCCCATAGAAGCCATAGTATAATATTGATATTTGTCACGTCCATTCATGACCCGTCGTCCAAAAAGAGGCAAAATCATGTTGTCACGAAAAGAAATGTCATCTTTTTTCGGACGTTCGTGTGTTAATATACCGATTTGAGAAAATTCCGGACTATAACCACGAGTTTGCATATTAATCGGAACCCCTACCGGAACAACTGCTCCCATACATGTATTGGAATTACATGTACTTGCACCTGAATTACCTCCAGAATCTCCACTTTGTATAATGGGTATTCCTCGTACATCACTGGAATCTGGTGGGAAATACATTCCATCTCGTTTTAGTGGTGGTGACAAAGGATCACCATATGGATTGGTGCGGGTAGAAAGAGGTGCCAACATAACACTAGGTAACATGGCGGTGGATGATTGAAGAGTGGAGGATGGATAATTTACCGAAGGTGAATTGTTTCCAGAAGTTTGTTTAAAATTGAGTCCAATTAGATAGAATATAAGAGCAATTAATCCAAAGATAACCATTACAAACCCGAAAATAGTTGTTCTGGATGTTGTATTGGATTGAATCATGGATTTTTTATTATTAGGCGGAATATACATTTCTGAATAACGTGTATTCGTAACATTTGTTTTGTTTTTCTTTACCATGTATTTTTTACGTATATATTGTGGTTATACATTTTTCACGAAAAATTTTTTCGTGTTCTATTTTTCATAGATTTAGACTTTCTTTTTTTACCACCTCTTTGAGTTTTTGGTGAAGGGGGTGTGTGTTTTTTTTTTTTATGTTGTATTGAGTGATATACATGGTGTGTACGACTCATTTTTGGGCGTTTATTTTCTTTACCTGGATAATATCCACCACGACTTTCAAAAATATGAGTATTCCCACCTAAACTATGAGGGGATTCAATGGGATACGCTGATTGTAACAATGAAGATGATGTATTTGCAGACATAACTGAGCCTAATGATGAAACGCCTGTTCCTCCTGACATGTTTCTATATATTTTATCTATATAAAAACATCAGGTATATAGTTAAATTTAAACGTATCCATATGAAAATTATATTGACCAGAATGACCATAATGTTCATATAAATCCGCACCATCTTCCACCGCAAACATTGGATATATGATTGCACGTTTTAATCCTGGACATTTACTAATCGTCCAATCCGGACTAAATATATTTTCTGGATTATCCGCATATCCATTGGCATAGTTTTCTATGATTTTTTCAGCTCCCTCGCGTGACAACATATACATATGAACACCCCATTGATTGTCCGGATAATTATGATATTTATATGATCTTATACTTTCCTCACCATATTCCTCTGGACTCCTACGTAGTCCTTCAGAATATGCGTGGTTATCCTCCGCTTTGCTACGGATACCACATCCATCAACCATACATTTTATTTCTTGGTACTCTTCCCTCCAATCTTCAATTTTTTGAGTAATCATATACCCTAATAACAAAATATCCAATTTCATGATCGTAAATTCTTTCGTAATATTCAATAAATGATCCGGTAAAGTACGATTGACCAAGACATCATCTTCACAGAAAATACCAAATGATTTGTTCGTCAATAAAAAACGTTGTATCATATCTAAATGACCATAGGTTACTGACCATAAACGTTGTATATCCAAAGGATTGTTACGTCTGTTATGGTTCAAAATTCTGTCATCCATGAAAGAAACCCCTTGAAAAATTCGTAAAGGTAGTCCAATCGTGTCAAACCGACAAGTCATATTATCATATTTTTTGGTATTATTATAACACAAACATTGAATATCAATATCTGGAAGAAATACAACATCAGATGAATGGTGTAATACCATATTTATCTGATTCCACTCGGGAAAAAACATGTCATTTGGAAGTAAATGATGGATTATTTCAAAATAATTACCCGGATAAAACAACAGTTTATCAGAACTAAATTTGGCTTTCCATAAAATATTGTTGTTATTGGTAAACCAATATTTAGGGTAACAAATACATGGATTTTTATGACGATTTAAATAAGCTGACCACAAACTAAAGGTACTATTCGCCATGACATGGTATTTAGATAAAGACATGTACAGCAGTTGTTGTTCGTCTGAAAGTGGGGTTGATGCATAGATAGAAGTCCAGGTACATTGAGGAAACCATGATGATAATCGTTTGATATAATATTTTTCTACAATTTCTTGGTCATTTTTTTGAAACACATATACTACCTTGATGGGTTCGTTTTTTTGTATCGTGTCCAAAATATGTTGTATAGCATTTCGGTAATAATTGCAAGGTAAAATAATATGAGTATGTTGTAAACTTTTATAATCACCTAACCGAAAATGCAAGATAATCGTTTTTGTAATTTCAGTCATGTTTTCTATGTTGACAGATTTTTCAAGTTGTTTGTCTATGTCCAACATGCAAAGTATTTCTGAAAATTCGTTTTGAAAATATAAATACGATTGAAAATATCCTTCCAATACAAATAAATGTTCATGATTAGTAGCGGTAATTACATTATCAAAACAGTGAGGATCATATTCGTGTGTTTCTGGTTCGGTAATACGATGAATTTGTAAATGATTTTCTATTGCACGACATTCCTCGGACGATTTACAAAAAGTAATGAGTTGTGTAAACAAAGACGATTTTACCAAAAGACTATCTTCTATCCATTCAAAATAAAATTCATGACCGGATTTTAGCGATAGTGCGATAACGGTACATATTTGAAATAATTGATTACCGAATCCACCATACAACTTATGTGTAATCATTCCTTGATTACAAAATGTATAATACTAACATATATAGATTTTGTTTTTACATCTTTTTATTCATGCCTACTATGAAAATTATTCAAGGAATATCTCCAGTTCAAACGATTAATAATTACAAAGACAGTGAACAAACCGCAATACGTAGTATTCTTCGTCGTTCTTGGAACCAAAAATATGCTACAGGAAATGTAAACGGTCATTCACGTGCCATTGGTGAATTCAAAGCGGTGAGTAATATTGGTGACTATTTGAGCCGTCAAAATTATGCTTGTGGTAATATTCCTAATCCAACCCAACCTGATAATGTAAAATGGCGCTCACGTATTGGTGGTATCATCAAACAATGTGATGGAACGGGAGTACCATGTAGCAATACAAATACGAAATTTGTTCCGGATTCCAGTGATTATACTACTTATAAAAAACAACGTGCATTGAACCGAAACTACAATGATTATTCCAATGGCGGTGATCAATCACATGCATCCTATGTTAATATGATGGCCGTACGTAGATTTTAAACTCGTCCCTCTGGTCTGTAGGACTTCGTCCCTATGACCAATATTTTTTATACAAATAAATTACAATATGACTTCATATCCACGTTCATCTACATCAAGAATGAATTCCGACGCGTTTCGTGCGGGTATGACAGATGGTAGACAATTTGAAAACACTGTCAATCATGCCGCTAATTTACGTGTTTCTTTTACACCCTTGAATCAGTGTTCAAGGGCAACGTTACCGGAAAATCAATTGTATCAGGCACCCCTCAAAGAGGGGCGTCCTGATTCAGATGCCTCCACTACGTTCACGGCATCATCCCCCAATGCTACCGTTCTACGAACGTCCACATTGGGGTCTAATGTTCACCGGTGTAATCAAGTACCCAGGGCGGTTTCAGATGATGTCATAGAAAATATAAATAATATCAAAAAAATCAAAAATATTTATTCAGATGCTTCCACTACGTTATCGTCAACCTACCCTATACCTCCGATGTTTCATTCATATACACCAGACATGGTAACTGATGGTTTGATGCCTCCGCAACACGTTCCGTTGCTCTCGGCATCATCCACAATTGAGGAAAACCATATATTAAACACGCCAGTTGAATCCACAAATTCTTCACTTGTTGATAAAATTACCATGGAATATATGATGAATAAACAACATTATAAGAAATATTTAGCGAAAACAAACAATGGTAAATACGAATCAACAAAAAAAAACATTCAAAAAATTAGCAAATACCAAGATGAAATTGTCATCATGGTTGAAGAACTAATCAAAAATTATATTGAATATGGTAATTTTACTAAATACAATACTGATGTAAATCATTATTTTGAATCATTTATGATGTCAGCCGTATGTTATTTAGAAGAAAATCCACATGAATCAATGGTAAATGATGATGATGATGATACAATGTTTGCAAATATTGGCACTATTGGAACCTACGGTTCCGGTAAAACCTCCCTTTAGTAACGAGGGCACTGACCGAAGGTCGGTGTCCTCCTAAGGTTTCTTTGATGACCTTCTAGGTAGGAAATATCAAATTGGTTGTATAAGATCCTATACAACTAATTCACTAAGAATACTGCTAAGAAACCTTAGGAGGGCACTGACCGAAGGTCGGTGTCCTCGTTACTTGAGGGAGGTTTTACCGGGTTAGTTTCGCCTATGGCGAAACTAGACGTAGGTTCCGATATCAATACGGGTTTCCATAAGAGGAATGTCAATTTCGGGTGGTTGTTTTGCTATATAATGAACTAATTTTGCACGTTTTGTCATTTGTAATAATTTAGTCATTTCTGAATTTTGTGTAAATTTTGCTTGTAATGCACGTTTTCTTTCTTGTACATTGCGTCCGGCATAAAATTGAGGATCCATGGTAACTTCTTTGGGACGTAACAATGTTTCTTTCTTGGTAGCATCTTTGATTTTAGATTTCCATTTACCAGATTTACTTCCTGCCGCAGTAGCCAAGACAATATCTTTGGATATTTCTGAACCCTTGGACTCCTTGGACTCCTTGGACTCCTTGGACTCCTTGGACTCCTTGGACTCCTTGGACTCCTTGGACTCCTTGGACTCATCAGACACGGATTCTTTGCTTTCTTCTAAGGCAAACAACGCAGCAAATTCCAAATTAGAAGGTGCGGCATGTTCAAATCTAAATTTAGAAGATTGATAATAATGTTCTACTGAAGCATACCGTAGTCCATCAACCGTCAAAGGGTGTTCCAAATCTGTCCAAGAATCGTCCAATTTTCTTCGCCAATTTGGAATTGTTTTCAAAGATTTGTATTCAATTACCTTGTCTTTAGGAATACTTTCCCCCGTACCTTTTCCAGGTAAAGGAGTCTGTTCACTTTTTGCAAAAAATCGGAATACTACCGATGGATCATATAAATCCGTAATATCACCTTCATTATCCGAGTCATCTTCAGGCCCACCTACACCTGGTTGAATACCTAATTGTATTTTAAAATTACGAAAATCATCAATCAGATAGTAAATTCCAGCATTACGTTCAATACATTTGTTTACAATCATGGTTTTCACATCATAAGGAATTTCCGAAAAATTCAATATTTTCTTGTTTTTATACGAAAGTAAATTATAATGAGAGCCGTTGTAAGTAACCATAATATAATGTTCTGGATTGAATTTACCTTGTGCTTCCAATGCGCGATTAACCTCACCACAATTTAGTACACTATGTAATGCGTCTTCTTCATAATATAATTCAGAAAATATGATAATTTTTATATTTAGTATTTTTTCCAACGTTGAAATCGCCCATGAATCTGCCCAATAATTGGGCATTAATAAGAATTTTTTGTATTTTTCAAAGGAATCAATGTTGGAAATATTTCCCATTGTTTCTTTGATGATATTGTCGGTAGTTTGTTTGTTTTCCATAATTTCATCATATTTCTTGGTTAATACTTGTAATTCTTCACGTATTGCTACGCGGTCTATGGTGGAAGCCTTTTTGAAACGATTTTTAAGAATTATATTTCCTTCTTTGATTTTGTTCAACTCAGCATCATATTCTTTTTTACTACCTTCTAATTCCAAATACAATTTGCGATTTTCTTGAAAAATATCGGGGGTTACTTCTTGGGACAAGATAGTGCGTAATTTTGCTACCGTGGTATCATATCCAATACTTTTAAAGGCATCACGAATGGTAGCAAAAAAACAGTCACCATTATCTTCTACAGGATGTATTTGATAATGAGGATTTTGCATAAATGTTTGTATCCATGGTTCATCCGGATGTGCATTGTAGTTTTTTTTGATTTCTTGTGAAATTTCTTTGGTTTCTGTAGGAATGGGAGGAGGCGGTACTGACATTGTTCGTACTGTGAATATTTCATTTTTTTTGACTAATTCTAGTGATTCACCAGGAGTTTTCGTTTTGGGTTTGGTTTTTGATTTGGACAAATGAAAAATATCTTCATCATCTTCAGAAGATTCTTCCTCTTCTTTTTCTTCTTCTTCATCGTCTTCCATTTTTTTTTTATCAGACATTTGGTCAGAGGAACGAAGTCCTTCAACAACCGTTTTTGTAAGGAAATCAGTAGGTTTTGATGATATAGTAGAAATAATAGTATCTGCATTGGGATAAAAAATAGGTACTAAATGATGAATATTTAAATCACCATCTTTGTCCAATAGTGAAAGAGCACGGTCTTTTTCATATTCATATATACCAATTTGTATTTTTGGTGACTCATTATCCGATGGTACAAAATAGATGGGTACAAAAATCACTCCACGTGCACTGTGCGTATATTTCGGTTTTCCTAAAGCGATGATGAAATCATTACCTAGAGCTTGTATTTCATATACAGAAAGTTCAATATTACAATCTTCAGAATATACTGTTTGTTTAGGTACATAGAATACTTCAGGATGAATATTAGATTTTGTATTTTTGTCAGTGGATGTTTTTGACATGGTTTGAATCATTATTTGGTTTTTTACTTTCTTGGTACAATCTGTTATATATATGATGTGTTTCATTTTTATACTTATTTATTGTATTGGAACCTACGGTTCCAATTAAATAGCGTTACCACCACGAGATGTCAATAATTTCTTTTGATTTTCATCCATACATAAATATCCACGCGAATTCATATAACCGAACGATTGACAATCTAAACTACCTTTGGCCGTGGAATAAATATCTACTGGATTGGAAGGTTCTCGGTTAGAATCACAAAACAATCCATTGAATCCCGTAATTTTACGACAACCATTGAAATTTGCACCCATATTGGATGATGATAATTCCTTGTTTTGTGAATCATCCATGTCTTGGTTGGTTGATGTGGATGTGTAACCTAGAGGAGTATTTTTTAAATTTGCAAAAGATTCGCGATTGTAACCATTGGTTGCCATTATGTCCTTGGTGTATGGAGAATATTTACAAGAACCTACAGCTGCAAATGAAAAAATGAAAATGACAATAAAAAATAAAATCAAAAATGTAAGAAAAGACATTTTTACGCAAGTCTATGATATCATATAATGACATATTCCGAAGGATGACGTAGGAGTCCTGATAAGTTTGGGTATACAAATTCAGCAAACAAACGGTATTTTATATCATGTATTGAATTAATAATATTTTCCAATATATCTAAATAATTATTCCAAATTTGGCTAAACCATTGATATAGATTCCATGGATGATTGATTGTATTATTTTCAAATAGTTCAATTTTACACTTTTTTTGTTTAGATTGATTTGTAGGTACTGGATTTACCATATCAAGCGCATTCTTTGGTAAATTTCCAGTATAAGCTGTTTTCATTGATTGTATATTTGCCCAAGAATTAATTGTTTGTTTGCAACCTTCTTTTTGACCAAAGAAATACATAACTGGGGAACAATGATTGCTATGTTGATATAGTTGACTATTAACAAACAAATTCAACAGAATCAATGTCATAGACATAAAAAAAATCAATAATAAAAACAAAAATAAGGAATCACCACTACATGTCATAAAGCCAATTGGCTGTGCAAAATGAGTATCCATTTGTCTAACATTCATACATAATATATATATATGTATGAATAAGACCCTCCGACCGACCGAAGGTTGCACCCAAACTCATCCGGTAGCGAAGCTACCGGATGAGTTAGTTGTTGAAGGACTTCGTCCCTCTGACCATACGGAACGAATGGTGCATACCTAATATGAACGTTTGGTCAGAGGGATGAAATCCTTCAACAACTAAATCCATAGATGACCAAGAGGTTGAAGACCTTCGGTCTTCTGACCGTAGGTCATCGGAGGATTTTGGTCAGAGGGCGACCGTTCCTTATCGCCCTCTAACTAATATTTATGCACGTGACACCTTGACTTTTTTGCCATGAACAAATGATGTTAGCATCAATTGATTGAAAATTTTTGTTACTTTTTCCATGAATATTTTAAAAAAATGGGATATTTGTGTTGCTAAAGTAGGAGGGGTATATTTCATGGCATCCATTTCTGTGGTAAATTGTTCTTTAGTTAGTTGTATTGGGTGAAGGACTTCTCTGGCTTCGCCAATCCTCTCACCAACAAATGAATCTAATTGCATTTCAGCGGTTGCATAAGCAAGTGAGGTTTTCAAATAATTTGTAAATTCATCATTGTATTTTTTAGAATTCATACCAACCATAAAATCCCATAGCATGTAATAATTCGGAACAAATTTAAGTTGATATGACGTCATATATCCGATCAATATTAGATATATTCCAAAAATGATTAACACCATGATTACTGAAATGAATTTTGAATAACCAGTAGGTACAATCAAATACAAAGGATAAAAATCAACATCTGTTTCGGATGTTTTTTTTGGTACATCGGGTTCTATAGAATTTGCATCATCCATATTCATATCTTCATCCATATTCATATCTTCATCCATATCTTTATCGGGTTGAGTATTTGATAAAAAATTACTAAAATCTTTCTGAAAATCATTATTTTCATTCGTTTTTTGGTCAGAGGGACGAAGTCCTTCAACAACTTGGTCCGGAATAATTAAATCTGGTAATTTGGTTTTTTCATTCTTTTCGTCCATTTAATAATACAACCTATATTGTATCTCTATAAAGGAACCCACGGTTCCGATACATAAATTCCTTTATTTAGATGGATACCTGCACTTCGTTCCCGGCATCATCCCCTCCGACCGACCAAACTCTTCCGGTAGCGAAGCTACCGGAAGAGTTAGTTGTTGAAGGACTTCTCTGGCTTCGCCAATCCTCTGACCAAAGCTACCGTTCTATGATCAGCAACCGGTAATTCGCATCGCGAATTACTTGACGAAGCTTGTAACAACGGAGTCCTTGGGTTCTTATTTGGCGTTTGAAATATAAGGACAATTCATCATAATATAGTATAGATTGTGTAAAAGATGGATTTATATATTTCACCCCAAGAGAAATTGGATTTGAAACGATTGTTGAAAACATCTGATTGTGATAATAACACCGAACATATTCGTAAAGTGAAACATAGTGCCAAAATTCAAAAAGATATTATGGAATTGGTCACCTTTAAAAAACAAAATAGTAAACTATATGATACAAAACCGGATAGATTTGAATTAGAAGCGAGAGGTATTGCAGAATTCTTATATATGACTTATCCGGACATTTTCCGAAAAGTAATAAACAATGAAATAAACTATGAGATTATGGTACGATTATTGTATATTTTAAAAGCGATTGAAGATGAAAAAGTAGACCAACACGAAGGTTCTGTTTTAGTAGGAAAAGAACTCAAAGCACTGTATTTAGATTCAGCCATACGTCATGGAGATAATTTAGATAAAAAATACAAACAATCCGCATCAACTGAAGTAGATGATGAAACAAAAGATTCACCACCACCACCAGTAGTAGAAAAATTGATTTCTTGGAAAGAATATAAAATGAATGTTCATAATACATAGATATCAGTATGTCCGAATTATCCTCATTGTTTACACAGAATGTGCTTTCAAAAGTATCCACTTTATCCAAAAGATTTCGCAATATTGCCTTGTTGAAATTATGGGTAGACCCGAATGCCGTTGGATTGCGCGAGATATATGCTGAGCATGTGAATCAACATAATATAAAAATAACAAATACCAGTCATCCAGATTCCGGATTTGATGTATTTGTGCCTTATGTTACTACATTATTACCTGGAATACAATTTTCACAAATGATTAAACTTGCCATAAAAACCGAAATGTATACCTTTTATTCAGACAACCAAAGTGTAGAACCGACTGCATTACATTTGATTCCACGATCTTCCATAAGTAAAATTCCATTGATGCAATCCAATCATATCGGATTGATTGATATGGGATATCGGGGTAATGTTTCGGCTCCGGTACGAAATTTATCTTCCAGTACACAAGTCATAGAACAAAATACACGATTATTTCAATTAGAACATCCATCGGCGTGTCCTATCTTGGTAGAACTCGTGGATAAAGAAGAAGATTTATCTACCACGGAACGTGGAGAAGGTGGATTCGGTTCATCAGGTAATATCGGATTATTATCTTCTATGGTATAGACGAAAAATTACAAAAAAAATAAAAACCTGTTTTTTTTTGTTTATTTTATCATTTCTTGAGAAATGCAGATCATCACATCATCTTCCGTCATTTTTTGAAAAATCAGATAATTATCGTATTTGATTTTCCGTGGAAATCGTGTTCCGGGGGCCAATGCCGATAAATGAACTCCATTATCTAAAAATTTAATATCGGATAACATACCACCATTAGAAAGTTCTTTTTTTTGATCTGACCCTTCCGAACCGTTACAACGTATCCAACGAATGTATTTTCCACAGGTCAATTCGTGTACCGAATCAACCAAACGATACTCCAACAAACGTTGACAAATATCTTGCAAAGTATCTGAATCTAGGGACAAGGTTTGTAAAGCCTGAAAATTTTGTTGAGCAATGTCTTTCAATGACATGACTGAACGATGGGAATCATGAGTATTGGATTGTAACAATTCTTCTATGTTCAGAGTAGATTGTAATGTGGGATCTAGACGTGCATCTGACCAAAGTCTTCTGCAAGCTTCGCTTGCACTAGACTTAGTTGTTGATGACCGAAGGTCATCTGACCATAGTTCATTTATGAACTTAGTTGTTGGAGGTGTTTGACTCATCTATAATAATTATACAAAATCTGTTTACATCTTTTGTTCATATTCCTCTGGACTCCTACGTCGTCCTTCAGAATATGCGTGGATATCCTCCGTTACACTACGGATACCACATTCAAAAGGACTGAAAGCCTTCAAGAAAAAACATAAAACGTACCTAGATAATCATACAATATGTATGTGAAAAATAGATACCAAATTGTACAACAAATCAGTCACGGAACTTTTGGAAATATTTATCTTGGTAAAGACATTCAAAAAAATGATAATCAAGTCGCAATCAAATACGATTCTACCGAATTGGGTATTTTACGACACGAAGCTACTATATTAAACTATTTGATACAACGTAAATCCAATTTACATATACCTCGGGTATATTGGTATGGTCTATGTACATCCCCCC
>TBL_comb47_HYPODRAFT_10003503_pt1 | contig 18542 bp, 15 predicted proteins | sample TroBogypolimnion_40_FD_10682 | JGI IMG/M metagenome (IMG submission 10682)
AACCGCCCGGTGGAGCCGCAGCCGGTGAAGAATATCCGCCCGCCGTTTTTCAAAGCTTGCAAGACGGTTTCCTTGATCTGCCCCGCCCTGCCCGACTCGACAAAGGCGCGGAACGTTTTCACCACGTCATCATCCGCGTCGAACAACAGCTTCAGGGCGGCGGCGACATCGTGCTTGGCCACGTCGCTCAAATCGGCGGTTACCGGATGCGAGGACTCGGTAATCAGCGCGCCCAGCTTGAACTGGCCGCTGATTTTCAGAAACTCTTCCGAACGTTGTTGCGAACTCATGCTCATGGGGGATGATTTAATGAAATTGTCAACGGCGTGTCACGCCGATAGCTTGTGTTCGCCCGTATGATGCCCACTCAACAACTGGCCACGCTGAACGCCGCGAACTGCGAAGTCGCCTTCGACAACCTCACGCGCCAGCTTTACGCCACGGATGCCTCGCCCTATCAGGTCGTGCCGCTGGCGGTGGCGTTCCCGCGCAACGTGACGCACGCCAGCTCGATCATCCAGGCCGCCGCGCAGGCCGGCGTGGCGGTGATTCCGCGCGGCGCGGGCACGGGCCTTTCGGGCGGAGCGATCGGCGAAGGGCTGGTCGTGGATTTTGCGCGGCATAATCGCGAGATCTGGGATTTCAACAAGGAGACCCGCACCGTCCGGGTCGGTCCGGGCGTGGTGCTGGATCAGTTGAACTATTTCCTCCACCCGCACGGCTTTCGGTTCGGGCCGGACGTGGCGACCAGTTCGCGCGCGACTCTCGGCGGGATGATCGCAAATGATTCGTCCGGTTCGCACACGCCGGTCTATGGCACGACGGGCATGCACGTCAACGAACTGCAAATCGTCCTGGCCGATGGGCAGGTGGTGCGGGTCGGTCCCAAACACGTCACCCTGCCCCGGCAGCGGGCGCTGGTGGAAGACCTCGTCGCGCTCAACTCGCTCCAGATCGCGGAACGTTTTCCGCCGGGACTGTTGAAACGCTGGCCTGGCTATGCGCTCGCCCGGGCGGCGCAAAATCCGGCGAACCTGCTGTCGATCCTCACCGGCAGTGAAGGCACCCTCGCGGCGATCATGGCCGCGGAGCTGAAGATTGTCCCGCTGCCCCGTGAACGCGGCGTCGGCCTTTTCTTTTTCGCGTCGGTGGCCGAAGCAATGCAGGCCACGGAAGAACTGCTCGAGCTGAAGCCCGCCGCCATCGAGCACATTGACCGGCCGCTGTTCGACCAGACGCGCGGCCAGCGGGAATTCCAAGCCGCCCGCGACCTGCTCGAACTCGACACGCAGCCGTGCGAATCCATTTTGATCGTCGAATTTTTCGAGGGCGCCAAGGAGCGGCTGGCGTTGTTGAAGAAAAAAAAGCTCGGCCTGCGCCAGCTGATGTTAAAGACGTCTGCCGAGGCCGAACTGGTCTGGTCGGTGCGCAAGGCCGGCCTTTCCCTGCTCACCGGCTGCAAAGGCAGCGCCAAGCCCGCATGCTTCATCGAGGATGCGGCCGTGCGGCCGCAGGATCTGCCGGCCTATGTCCGCGGACTGCAGGAACTGATGCGGCGCGTGGACGTGACGGCCTCGTATTACGGCCACGCGGCAGCGGGTTTGCTGCACGTGCGGCCAGTGCTGGATCTGCATCGGGACACCGACCTGGAAAAATACCGGCAGATCGCCGATGAAGTCTCCGCCCTTGTGCTGCAATTCAAAGGTTCGCTCGCGGGCGAACACGGCGTCGGCATGGCGCGCACGGAATTTCTCAAGGAACAGGTCGGCGCGGAACTTTACCGGCTGATGAAGGAGATCAAACTCTCGTTTGACCCGAACAATGTTTTCAACCCCGGCAAAATCATTTCCGACGGCCGCTACAAAATCGACCGCCATCTGCGCCTCATTGCCGGACGCGGTCCGGGATTGCCGTTTGAACCGCAGCTCGCGTTCGCGGCCAAGGATGGGTCGTTTGCCGGCAATCTGGAACAGTGCAACGGCTGCGGCGGCTGCCTGAAGCAGACGCCGATGATGTGCCCGACGTTTCTGGCGACCGGCGAGGAAATCATGGCCACGCGCGGCCGCGCCAACGCGATCCGCGCAGTGCTGGAGTCGCGCGGCACCGGCGGCGACGCGCTGCGCTCGGCGGAAATGGAAGCGGCTTTGAGCAATTGCCTTTCGTGCAAGGCCTGCACGACGGAATGCCCGTCCAACGTTAACATGGCGCTGCTCAAGGCCGAGCTGCTGCACGCCCGCATCCGCCGCGATGGGCTGCCCCTGCGCCAGCGGTTGTTGAGCGACGTGGATTTGCTCGGCCGGCTGGGCTGCGCCGTGCCGGGCGTCGCGAACGCGTTCCTGAAGCTGGCATCGGTGCGCCACATTTTCGGAAAGCTCCTGGGCTTCACACCCGATCGGCCGCTGCCGCCGTTTGCGCGGGAGCGCTTCGACCATTGGTTTGCGAAACGTCCGCCGTTTCGCAAGGCCTATCGCGGCCGCGTCATTCTGTGGGACGACACGTATGCGCGGTATAACGAACCGGAAATCGGCATCGCCGCCGTCACCGTGCTGGAGACCGCCGGGTTTGAAGTCGTGCTGCCGACGCAGCGCAAATGCTGCGGGCGCCCGGCGTTCAGCATGGGCAACCTCACCGAGGCCGCCCGACTCGGGCGCCACAATCTCGCCCTGCTCAGCCAAGACGCCGACGAAGCCCCGATCATCTTCCTGGAGCCGTCGTGCTACTCCATGTTCGTCGAGGATTACCGCGAATTGAAATTGCCGGATACGGACAAGGTTGCGCGCCGCTGTTTCTTGTTTGAGGAATTTGTCGCGAATCTGCTCAATGAGGAGCCGGGCGCTTTGCTGTTTGATGAAGAAGCGCACAAGCTGGTCATCCATGCGCATTGCCACGCCAAATCACTGGGCAACACCGGCTATATGCGCCAGCTCGCGGAACGGCTGCCGAACCGGATGGTGACGCTGCTCGACACCGGCTGCTGCGGCATGGCGGGCGCGTTCGGCATGATGGAGTCGAAGTATGAACTTTCGCTGAAAGTCGCCGAACCGCTCATCCGGAAAATCAAAGCCCAGCCTTACGGCACCATCGTCGTGGCGTCCGGCACCAGTTGTCGCCATCAGATCCAGCACCTTGCCCCGAACCGGACCCAGCACATGGCCTGCGTGCTGGCCGACGCCCTGAAGTAAGCTGCGTTGCGTCGGGATGATCCGCGCCAAGATTAATCATTCGCGGCGTTTGTCTGTGCCCGATAAATAATCGCTTCTCGCCTTGCTTTTCTGGTGACGACGCTTGAAGTTGCTTATCGTTCCCGACCGATAAACTCATGAAACGAATTGTGCTCTCGCAACTGGTGATTCCGGCCTGCTTGTTTTTATGCCTGGGCTGTTCCGGCGTGACACCGGCCCCAGGACCACCAGTTGCCGCCGCCACTTCCCCCGCTCAAAAGCGGGACCCGGCAGCGGCGCCGGGTTTGACGAAGACATTTGTGGATGCCTGGCTGAAAGGGCAAGCACCCCCGCCGGATTTTTCCCAGGGCGGCGGCGGGGATAATTATGGATGGACGTTGATCGGGATGATCCTCCAATGCACCGGCACCATTCTGGTGAACAAATAAAACGGGTGCGGCTGCCGCCGGCTTAATGGGCTGCGCCGGATTTCCGCCGTTGTCATTGGCCAAAAAAAGGTTGGCCAGAAATCCGCCGATTGAGGAAGATGCGCCATGACTGCGAGCGAACATGCGCCGGCCGCCCCGGCAACGGTGGCCGACATCCAAAATGAATGGCAGATGCTGAAGTCCAGGGTGGCGGTGCTCGAGGCCGGTCAGGAGGGCGCCGAACGGGAAATCAAAGCGCTGCGCTTGATGCTCGAACGCACCATTGAACATCGCCAGAAATCCCATGCGGAACTGGTGCTCATCCTCGCGGGTCTCGTCAGCAAGCTTCCGATCAATGACATCGGCTTCACGGTCGCCAAGCTGGTCGAACATAATTCCCATGTGAGCGAAATCCTCACGACGTTGATCAAGGGCAAGGCGGAAGAGAACCTTCCCCAGCCGGCGTCGCTCAAATTGCTGGAACAGACGCAGCAGGATCTGGCGGCGGCGGTGAAGCCGGCGGTGGAAGAACTGATCGCGCTGGAGGTGCCGTTCGAAACGGGCCTGCTGACGGCCTTGATCACGCAGCCGGAGTTGTTTTTCACGCCCAAGCTGGTTCGGGCGAATCGTTGCTTTATCAAGGGCCAGGTGGCGCGGGAAAGGATCATCAAGGAGTTCGGCGAGGAGGCGCTGGTGTTCTTCAACGACCTGACCACGGACGCCAAGTTAAATCCGCGTCCGAAAGCGGAAGATGTTTTGCTGGGGTTCAAGGTGGATTTCCCCACGCTCCTCCAGCAACACCCAGCGTTGATCCCGGACAAACGGGAGGCGCTGCTGGCCCTGCACCGGGCGATGCAGGAAAGCCGGGCGGCGACGGAAATGGCCCGGGCGCAAAAGCGGGCGTTTGCCCGGTTGTCGTTCATGCTCGAGCTGCTGCACTATTACAAGAACCGGAATACGGAAGCGTCCGAGGGACTTTATGCGCAGCGCCTGCCGGTGTTGGTCGAGCAAATGGTGAGTTCGGGCGCCACCGCGCTGGATGAAAAGCTGATTGAATCGGCGGAGCGTCTTTTGGCCTTCATCATCAATCTGGATCACCGGCACATGGTCTTGAATAACATCGGCAAAGGCGGCGGACTGGCGATCACCCTGAAGTTCGTGCTGAAATTCCGGGCGGAAAACCTGCTGCAGCCGGGGCCCTTGATGCAGGAGTTCATCAAACACCTGTTGCCCGCACAGAAAGCAGCGCCCGCGTTGGCGGTGCTTCTGAGATTGATCAAGCCGGACATGCAAAAATTGTTCGTGCAGATGGTGAAGACCACGGACCGGTTGAGCCGGGCGGAAGCCGAGGCGTTGTCCAAGGCATTGCAGGCGGAACTGGGCATTGCCGGAGTCGAATTGGAAGCCAAACCGGTGGCCACCCTGCCGCCGGAAATGGAAAAACAGTTGGCGTGGGAGAGCATCAAGGAACTGATCGCAAAGCGGTCCGATCCAACCGTCATTGCCGCGGCCATCCGCGAGCGGCTGCACCACAAATACGACGCGGACGAATTGAAACAAAGCTGGCTGATTTTGATCGAGGCGGATGTGATCACCTTCATCAAAACGTTCTGCCAGATACCTTATCTGCCCGACGGCACAACCGACGTTATCGCGCAGAACGTCATGGAAACCTTTGTCATCCGGCTCACGCACGAGAAATATGCCGCCACCTACAGCAAAGTGGTGAACAGCATCAAGAGCATGATTCAGGCAAACCCGGGCAACGCCACGCCGTTCAATTTTCTGGCTCTGATTAAATGGGTGGATGCGGAAGCGGCGAAGAAATTGAATGACGACCTGCAGTTGCAACCGGCGAACTGAGGCCAAGTTCGTTTCAGATTAACAATCTTTGATCGCCGCCGCTCAGGAAATCATGCGGGCGATGGCGAACGCGGCCGCCGCAGCCAGACCGCCAATCAACGCCGTCTGCAATCCGCTCCGGACCATCGGCGCCCCGGTGAACCGGCCTTTGATCGCGCCAAAAACCATCAACGCGAGCAACGTGACGGCACAGGAAACGTTCAAGGCGCGGTGGGCATCGGCAAACACGAGGTAGGCGCTCAACGGAATGATGCCGCCCACCACGTAGGACAGCGCGATGGTCAGCGCACTTTTCAGAGCGCGACCCGGCTCGGGTTTCTCCAGGCCCAGTTCAAAGCGCATCATGAAGTCCACCCAGTCCTGGGGACGTTGCCGCAGGGCTTCCACCACGGAGGCGCTCTCGGTTTGCGTCAGTCCGTAGCTCTTGAAAATGTCCCGCACCTCCTGCGCCTCGACTTCCGGCAAAGTGACAATCTCTTCCTCCTCGCGTTTCCGTTCGGCGGCGTAATTTTCCGCATCGCTGCGCGCAGCAAGATATCCGCCGAGCCCCATGGCAATGGAACCGGCGGCGATTTCAGCAAAGCCCGCCGTGAGGATGATGTGCGAGGAGGCGATGGCACCCGTCAAGCCCGCAGCCAACGCAAACGGCACGGTCAAACCGTCGGACATACCGATGACGATGTCGCGCACCATTTCGCCGGCAGTAAAATGTTTTTCAATGTGAGGTGTCTGGGGCATAACATGGAATGGAATTGATCAACTTGGTGCAGCAAAAAGCCGAACCCATTTCATGGTTCGGCTTTTTTGCCGGAAGGCAAGCACGGGAATTAATGATCAAGGAATAGGCACGTCGCCCAGCCGGGCCACGACAGCCTGTCCACTGGCCGACAAGACAAACTGGATGAAGTCGATTGTAGCCGGGGATTCGTTGCCTTTGCTGGTGTAGAGATGCAGTGCACGGGTGTAAGGATATGCGCCTTTGTTCACCGCCGCCGCGTCGGGTTGCACACCGCCGATGGACAACACCTTGGCCCCGGCGTCCTTTGCCGGATTCATGCCGGTGTAGCCGATGCCGTTCGGATCCTTGGCCACGCCTTGCGCAATACTTACGTAATCGGTGGAGAGGGTCAGCATTTGGGGATCGGGGTTGTAGGATTTATTTTCCATCGCCAGTTCCTTGAACCCGATATATGTCCCGGAAAGCGGGTCGCGGATATACAAGTGAATCGGCACATCCGGACCGCCTACCTCTTTCCAGTTTTGAATTGTTCCGGTGAAAATATCCCGGACCTGATCACGCGTCAGGTTGGTGACAGGGTTGCCGGCATTGACCACGATTGCCACGGCATAAGTGCCGATGACGTGATCGTTCAATCCCACGTTGCGATACTGGGCCACTTCCAGTTCTTCCTTGGTCGGCAGCCGGGAAGCCCCCGCGATATCGCAATAGCCGCCCATCAATGCGCCCATGCCGTAGGCCGTCCCCTTGGTTTCCAGATCAAAAACAGCAGCGGGATGATCCTTTTTGTATTCGGCAATCAGCTGCGGGGCCAGTTCCTCGCCGATGGTGTTCGAACCACGGATGGTGACTTTCCCCGAGTCCGCCGGAGTTTCCACCACCGGCTTGTCCGGAGAACAACCCGCGGCGATGACGCCAAGCATGATCCAGCCGAAGATTTTTTTGAGACCGCAACTGCCGTTGCTGAGCATTTTATTCATGGCACGTTCCTTTGTTTGGCGTTGGAGGTTGACTGCACTCAAATTCATTCGTTAGGAGGAACATGACAAGCAAATAATGCGCAAATGTGAGCTGCCAGCTTTCAGCGCGGAACTCCGCCGGAACCGAAGTCCGCAGGCAAAAATAAAAAAAGCCGGACCGCCTTTGCGGTCCGGCTCATGAATAAAATAGTATCAAACCAGTTGCGGCAGGAGCTGTTCGGGATCAACGCCCAGGTCTTGGATCGCCTGCTGGACAACTTCGCGCCCGATCTGACCTTTTTCCGCCAGCGCGTAAAGCGTGCCGATGACCGTAGACTCGACATCCACGCCGAAAAACCGGCGCAACCGCGTCCGTGTGTCGCTGCGGCCAAAACCGTCCGTGCCCAGCGTGAACAGTCCGCCGGGAACCCACTGCGCGATCTGGTCCGGCACGGTGCGGATGTTGTCCGAGACGGCGACAAAGGCCCCCTTCTCTTTCGCGAGCAACGTCTCGAGGTGGTTTTTCTTCGCGGGATGCGTCGGATGCAGCATGTTCCAGCGCTGGCAACGGATGGCGTCGGTGCGGAGCAATTTGTAACTCGTCGCACTCCAGACGTCGGCGCTGACGCCATATTTCTCCGCGAGAATTTCCTGCGCCTTCAACGCCGATTGCATGATCGAGCCGCTGCCGAAAATATGCGCCTTGATTTTCCTACCCTCCACCCCGGTCTTGAATTTATACAAGCCCTTCAAGATGCCTTCCTCACAGCCGGCGGGCATTGCGGGCATCAGATGATTTTCGTTATAGACGGCGAGGTAATAAAAGATGTCCTCGTTCTCGACATACATCCGGCGCAGACCATCCGCGATGATGACCGCCAGCTCGTAGCTGAACGCGGGATCGTAAGGCAGGCAGGTCGGAATCGTGCTCGCGTGCAGCAGGCTGTGACCGTCCTGATGTTGCAGGCCTTCGCCGTTGAGCGTCGTGCGGCCGGAAGTGGCGCCGAGCAAAAAACCTTTCGCCCGGATGTCGCCCGCGAGCCAGAACAAATCGCCGACACGCTGCGGACCGAACATCGAGTAGTAGATGTAAAACGGCACCATCGGCACGCCGTGCGTGGCGTAGCTCGTGCCCGCGGCGATGAACGACGACATGGCACCCGTTTCGCTGATGCCCTCCTCGAGAATCTGGCCGTCCTTGGCCTCGTGATAATAGGAAAGCGTGTTGCTGTCCACGGGTTCATAGAGCTGCCCCTTGGATGAATAGATGCCAATCTCGCGGAAAAGCACATCCAATCCAAACGTGCGCGCCTCGTCGGGTATGATCGGCACGATGTTTCGGCTGAAACTTTTTTGCTTCAACAAAAACCGCAACAGGCCGCCGAACGCCGTGGTGGTGGAAATCTCCGTTTTGGACGGTTTGAAGAATTCGGCAAACTGCTCCAGCGCCGGCACGTCGAGCTTCGCCAGTCTGACGATGCGCGCGGGCACAAAACCGCCGAGCTTTTTGCGCTGGTCCAGCAGATATTTCATCTCCGGGCTGTTGTGGGGCGGACGATAAAACGGCATGTCCGCGATGACATCATCGTTGATCGGAATGTCAAAGCGCTTGCGGAACTCGCGGAGTTCCTTCTCGTTCATTTTTTTCTGCTGGTGCGAAATGTTTTTGCCTTCGCCCGCTTCCCCGAGGCCGTAACCCTTGACCGTCTTGGCCAGCACCACCGTCGGCTGCCCTTTGTGCTCCATCGCGGATTTGTAGGCCGCATACATCTTGCGCACATCGTGACCGCCGCGCAGCAGCTTGGAAATCTGCTCGTCGCTCAAATGCGTGACCAGTTCGAGCAACTGCGGATATTTCCCGAAGAAATGATGCCGCGTGTAGCTGCCCGGTTCGACGATATATTTCTGATAATCCCCGTCCACGCATTCGTCCATGCGCTTGAGCAGCAGGCCCGTTTTGTCGCGCTTGATGATCTCGTCCCATTCCGTGCCCCAGATGACCTTGATGACGTTCCAGCCGGCACCATGGAATAAACCCTCAAGTTCCTGGATGATTTTTCCGTTGCCGCGCACCGGGCCGTCGAGCCGCTGCAGATTGCAGTTCACGACCCAGATGATGTTGTCGAGATTCTCGCGCGCCGCCAGCGTGATCGCGCCGAGCGATTCGGGTTCGTCGGATTCGCCGTCGCCGAGGAAGGCCCAGACTTTCGGCTCTTCCTTCCAGTTCGTCAAACCGCGCGCCTGCAGGTAGCGGTTGAACCGCGCCTGATACAGCGACATGATCGGACCCAGCCCCATGGAGACGGTCGGGAACTGCCAGAATTCCGGCATCAGATACGGATGCGGATACGACGACAGCCCGCCGCCCTCGGCCAGTTCCTGCCGGAAATTTTTCAAATGGCTCTCGTCCAGACGCCCTTCGAGATAGGCGCGTGCATACATGCCGGGCGCGGCGTGGCCTTGGAAATAAACGATGTCGCCGGGGAACTCCGCGGTGGCCCCGCGGAAAAAATGATTCTGGGCCACTTCGTAAAGCGTCGCCGAGGAAGCAAACGACGCGATATGGCCGCCGACGTTCGTGTTCGAGTTCGCCTTGACGACCATCGCCATCGCGTTCCAGCGGATGAGGCTCTTGATCCGGCGCTCGATGTCGCGGTCGCCGGGAAACGCCGCCTGCTGATCCGGCGGAATCGTGTTGACGTAAGCCGTGGTCAAACCCGCCGACGGGCGCGGGGTGGTGCGCAGTTGATCGGCAAGCTTTTCGAGCAACTGCGCCGTGCGTTCCGACCCCTGGCTTTGCAGCGACAATTCAAACACCGACTGCAAGGATTCGGACACCTTGTCGCCGTTGCTCTTGGGTGCGGACGCGCCGCGCGGACCGTAAATGTCTTTTTTTGATGCTTTCACTTGAGTAAATTGCTGCTGCCAGCGCAAAAAATGCGCAGCCAGATTAAAACGAATCCAAGCACTCGACGCCAGCGAAATTACTGTAGCATGAAGCTGTTCAACCTCAACTCACTCCCGCCCCCGGGGCAACTTGCCGCCGACGAGGCGGTGCTCGACTGGTGCGAAGCCGGCCATGGCGAGGAAACTCTGCTGTTCTGGGAGCCGGGCGAAATTTTCGTGGTCGTTGGCTACGCGAACAAAGTCAGCACGGAGGTGGACATCGCCGCCTGCGCGGCGAAAGGGGTTCCGGTTTTCCGGCGCTGCTCCGGCGGCGGCACGGTGTTGCAAGGTCCGGGCTGTCTGAATTACTCGCTCATCCTGCGCATCACCGACGACGGCCCGCTGCGGAACATCACCTCGGCCAACCAGTTCATCATGGAGCGCAACCGCGCGGCGATGGCATCACTGGCGGATCCGTTCAATATTCAATATTCAAAATTCAAAATATCCGTTCGCGGCCACACCGATCTTTGCCTGGGCGATCTCAAATTTTCCGGCAACTCGCAACGTCGCAAAAAAAACTTCCTGCTCTTCCACGGCAGCATCCTGTTGAATTTCAATCTCGCGCTCGTGGGCGAATTCCTGCGGCTGCCGTCGCTGCAGCCCGATTACCGCGCCGGCCGCAGCCACGCTGATTTTTTGGCGAACCTGAATCTGCCCGCCGGCCAGGTCAGGGCCGCGCTGCAAAGGGCCTGGAGGGCGAACGGAAACCTGGAGAACTTTCCGCGCCTGGAATTTCAAAAACTCGCCGCAGAGAAATATTCGACGGACGCGTGGAATTTGAAATTATGAAACTGCGGCCTGCCAAAGCGCTGTGGAAAGATGGTCGGCAATAATAAGAAGTGGCCCCATGTTCTTAAGCCGATCCGGAACCGGCACCATGCCATCTGATACCCGCAATGAAAAAGGCCGCCCTTGCGGACGGCCTTGGTTGAAACACAAAATCACTTCTTCGCTTTGGCGGATTTTTTCGTTCTCACGATTGCCTTTTTGCGTTTGATGTATGCCTTGCGGCGTTTTTTATGTTCAGCTTTGTTCAGTTGTTTGCCCATAAGTGTCTTTACTTTGATCGCGTGTTGCGGTTTTGTGGACGCACTATGAAAGTTTACGCGCGACGATTCAACATCTTTTTCGCATTAGCGACGATGGCGGCCCTGATTTCCGGCTGCCAGACCGACAAGAAAAGTGACCAAATCAGCGTCCTGCGGGTCCATCTGCAGGCCAATCAGAACACCGCCGGCGCGACCGTGCCGGTCACTTTGCTGCGCTCCAACCCCGTTTCCGTCACCATCGCACACGACCCGATTTTGTCGGAGGCAAACGTCATCGCCGCCCGGGTGATCGAGACGCCCGGCGGTTTTGCCATCGAAGTCCAGTTCGACGAAACCTCCTCGCTGATGCTTGAACAATACTCCTCCGCCAATCCCGGGCTCCACTTCGTCATCTTCGGCCAGTGGGGCGATAAAGCCTCCACCGCCCGCTGGCTGGCCGCGCCGTTGATCACCAAACGAATCGCCAACGGGCAACTGGCCTTCACGCCGGACATCTCCCGCGAACAGGCCGACCGCCTGGTGCTGGGCTTGAACAACGTCGCCAAAAAACTCAAGACGGGCGTTTCAAAATGAGCCAGACCGCCGGCCGCCGCGCCGTTTTATCCGCCGCCATCATGGTTTCCTGCTTCCGCCTGCTCGCGCAGTCACCCTTCCAGTTCCCCACCGCCAACCATGCGCTCTACCAGGTCGGCGACGAGCTGAAATTCTTTGCGCCCACCGCGCCGGACAAGCCGTGGACCAGCGGCAGTTTCGGCTGCGTGCGCAACGATGGCTGGCGGATGCATGAGGGACTGGACATCCGCCATCTGCAAACCGACCGGCGCGGGGAACCCATCGATCCCGTCATGGCCACCGCCGACGGCACCGTGGCTTATTTCAGCCGGAAGCCGGGCTTGTCGAATTACGGAAACTACATCGTCGTCCGGCACATCATTGAAGGCCTGGAAATTTATTCGCTCTACGCGCATTTGAGCGAAGTCCGCCCGGGTCTTGTCATCGGTCAACCGGTCAAGGCGGGCGAGGTGATCGGCACGATGGGCCGGACTTCCACCGCCGAGAGGATCGCCAAGGACCGGGCGCACGTTCACTTCGAACTCAATGTGCTGATCAACGACAATTTCGCGGCATGGTTCAAGAAAAATTCAGCGGGCGAACGCAACGATCACGGCGAATGGAATGGGCAAAACTTGGATGGCTTGGACGTCCGCGAAATCTTGCTCGGAGAGCATAACCCGGTCAAAAAATTCAGCCTGCTGGATTTTCTGCGCGGGCAGACCGAACTGTGCCGTGTGTTGGTGCGAACGACGAATTTTCCCTACCTGAAACGCTACGCCGCGCTCGTCCTGAAAAATCCCGTGGCGGAAAAGGAAGGCGTGGCCGGTTACGAGCTGGCCTTGAATTACAATGGCGTGCCGTTCGCCCTGCTGCCGCGCGCCGCCTCGGAAATCAAGGGCAGCGCGAAATTCCAACTGCTCTCCGTGAACGAAGCCGTGCAAAAAGCCAACCCCTGTCGCAAGCTCGTGGTGAAGCGCGGCAGCCGCTGGCAATTGACGGACGCCGGCACGCGCGAACTGGAACTGCTTACCTATTGATTTTTCCTTGGCGAAACTTCATTGGCCGTATTAACGTCTGGCATAAACCAGCCAAAGCGCGCATGAACAAACCCGGCTCAAAACTACATGCCAGCAGGACAGGTTTTCGCACGTCCGCCGGCTTTACGTTGATTGAACTGCTGGTTGTCATCGCCATTATCGGCATCCTGGCCGCACTGCTGCTGCCCGCCTTGAGCCGGGCGAAACAGAAAGCTTACACCACCGTCTGTGCAAGCAATCTCAAGCAACTGGAGCTTTGCTGCCATCTTTATTCCTTGGATTACAATGATTTTCTGCCGCAAAACCAGGTGGGCGGATTCGTGTCGGCACCCTCTTCGACGAATGGTTTAAGTTCCGTCACCAACAGCCTTTCCTGGTGCCCGGGCATCGCGCCGCTGGACACCACGACGGCGGGTGTGGAATCGGGAAACATTTTTTCCTACAACAAGAATACCGCGATCTACCGCTGCCCGGCCGACCATTCCACGGTGATCGGGCATCCTGAACTGCCCCGAACGCGCAGCTTCTGCATGGATATCAGCCTGAACTGCGACGACGCCCGATCCACCTACCGGAAGTTCACACAGATCATCAGCCCGCCGCCTGACAGTTTATTTGTGTTCATTGACACACAGGAGGATGACATCTGGGACGCGACGTTTGGGATCTTTTCACCAGACAGCTACTGGGCCGATTATTGGATTGACCTCGCCGCCGACCGGCATGATCGCGGCGCGAATTTGTCGTTCGCCGACGGCCATGTTCTATATTGGCATTGGAAAGCTCCGAAAATTTTTCAGGGAGTTTGGTGGCCGGCGCTTTCTGACGAGGATCTCCAAGACTTGCAGCACCTGCAACAATGCGTCAAGTTGGGCGTAGATTGATAATTTGACCGCTTGTCGTAAATGGTTGAGACAACCGGGGGGTTGTCGCGCAAACAAAGCCAGACAACTGAGGAATCAGTGGAGATCCGCTAAAGTCCACATGAACAATCTTCGTTTAAAACGTCACGAATGCCGGACCGGTTTTCGCCCGCGCGCCGCTTTTACGTTGATCGAACTGCTCGTCGTGATTGCCATCATCGCCCTGCTGGCAGCGTTGCTGCTGCCGGTGCTCGGCAAATCCAAACTCAAAGCCTATGGCATCCAGTGCCTGAACAATCACCGGCAGTTGGCAATCGCCTGGAAGATGTATGTGGATGACAACCAGGATTTCCTCCCTTACGCCAGCCACTGGCCGTATGGACCGGCCGCGCTTGATCAGGAAAGCAAGTATGCTTGGGTATCCGGCCAAATGGATTTTAATCCGAACAATCCCTCCAACTGGGACGTGAACCAGGACATCGCCAAAAGTCCGCTCTGGAATTACTGCGGCAATAGCGCCGGCATCTGGAAATGTCCGGCGGACTTTTCTTTCGTCACTGTCAATGGCCAGCAAAAACCCCGCGTGCGGAGCATGTCCATGAATTTCTGGATTGGCGGTTTTGTCGGCTACGACGGCGGCCTGTCCGGCGGGCTGGGTTGGGTGAATCCCTACCCGTATCCGCCCGGAACGCGCGGCGGCAGTCCCTGGCGCGTGTATCTAAAAATGAACGATTTTGTTGCGCCGGGCCCCTCCATGACTTTTTTGTTTCTCGACATGCGCGAGGACAGCATTGACTGGGGCAATTTTGCCACGGACATGACCGGCTGGTCGGATCATCCCGACCAGTCAGGCTTTTATGACCTGCCCGGCAGTTATCATCATCGCGCCGGCGGATTCTCATTTGTCGATGGCCATGCCGAAATCAAGCGCTGGCGGGATGATCGCACCATGCCGCCCGTGGATTTCAACGGGGAGATACCGGATCAGTTTGCTTCGCCGAACAATCCGGACGTCACCTGGCTGCAACAGCACGCCACCCGCTTGAAATAACCCGCTTGGTTTGCCCGCGCTCAACGCTTACCTTGGTGGCGTGTTGACTGACATCAAATCCCTGCTCCGCGAAGAACTCGAAGCCCAGTTCAAAACCTGGGAGCAGCCCGTTTACCGCGTGACGCAGTTGCTCGAGTGGCTCTACGTCCGGCACGTCACGAGTTGGGATGCCATGACCAACCTGCCAAAAAAGCTGCGCGCGCAGCTGGCGGAAAATTATTCCCTGCAGTCGCTCGCACTCGTCCGCAAGCAGGGCTCGCGCGACATCACGCAGAAATTTCTCTGGAAGCTGGCCGACGGCGCGCTCATCGAAAGCGTTTTGATCCCCGCCAATCCAGCGCTTTACGGCGAGGCGAGCGACCGCCACACGCTCTGCGTCTCCACGCAGGTCGGCTGCGCCTACGGCTGCAAATTCTGCGCGAGCGGCCTCGACGGCTGGAAGCGCAACCTCGCGCCCAATGAAATCGTCGAACAAGTGCTGGCGATTGAACGCTGGAATGAGGAAGAGGCGGAAGGCGGAGGGCGCGAGGCAATGGGCCAGGAAGCCCCGAGCCCCGAGCCCCAAGCCTCACGCCTCATCAACAATCTCGTCATCATGGGCATGGGCGAGCCGCTCGCGAATTACGAAAATCTTCTGAAAGCCCTGCGCATCCTGAATGCGCCGTGGGGCGGCGGCATTGGCGCGCGGAAGATCACCATCTCCACCAGCGGGCTCGTGCCGCAGATCCGCCGCCTTGCAGACGAGCCGGAGCAATTCCGCCTCGCCATCTCGCTGCACGGCGCGACCGATGCCGTCCGCCAGCGCATCATGCCCGTCAACCGCAAGTATCCGCTCAAGGAACTCACCGCCGCGCTCGAATATTATCAGGGTCAAAAGGACCGGATGATCACGTTTGAATATATTTTGATCGCCGGCGTGAACGATGCGATCGAGCAAACGCATCCGCTGGGCATGCTCGCCCGCCATCTGCGCGCCAAGGTGAATCTGATTCCCTACAATACCGTCGATGGCCTGCCCTGGCAGCGCCCCAGCGACGAAGTTTGTGAAGATTTCCTCGACGCGCTGGAGAAGCAGCGGATTCCCGCCACGCTCCGCCGCGAAAAAGGCCACGACATTGACGCGGCCTGCGGACAATTGCGGTTGAAAACCGAGCGGGAATTGTCAGAATCGAAACCGTCATGAAAATCAAACGCCGCGCATTTCTCAGGCAATCCGCCTTCGGAGTTGGCGGCCTTTTGGTGGGTGCGCAATTCAGCCGGGCGGACGATGCGCCGCCGAAATGTTTTGATCCTTATGCACTCGTTCCACTCGGCAAGACGGATTTGAAGTTCTCGCGCGTCTGCATGGGCACCGGCATGCATGGCGGGAACCGTGAATCCAACCAGACCCGCAAGGGCCGCGAGCCATTTCAGCGCCTGCTGCGCGACGCCTACGACCGCGGCGTGCGCACTTACGACCTGGCCGATCTTTACGGATCGCACACTTATTTACCGCCCGCGTTGAATGGGATTCCGCGCGATAAATACAATCTAATAAGCAAAATCTGGTGGAACCATGGCGGCATTCCTGAGCCCGAACGTCCCGACGCCGACGTCGTGGTGGCGCGTTTCCTAAAGGAGCTGAAGACGGATTACCTTGATTTGCTGCTGCTCCATTGCGTCACCGCGCCGGACTGGCCGGAGCAGTTGCAAGCGCAGATGGCGATCTTGAGCAAGCTGAAGCAGCAGGGAAAAATCCGCGCGCTGGGCGTCTCCTGCCATTCGCTCGCCGCGCTCGAGGCCGCCGTCACGGAACCGTGGGTGGACTCCGTCCATACCCGCATCAATCCATATGGCATGAGCATGGACGGCCCGCCCGAAAAGGTCGTGCCCGTCTTGAAGCAACTCCACGCCGCCGGCAAGGGCGTGGTGGGCATGAAACTCATCGGCGAAGGCCGCCTGCGCAACGACGACGCCCGCCGCGATGAATCCGTGAAATTTGTCCTCGGCCTTGGCTGCGTGGACGTGCTGAACGTCGGCTTCGAGAAGATCGAGGAAGTGGATGATTTCGCCGCCCGCGTGCGCAAGGTGCCCCTGCCCGCCTGATTAAAATCGATGTTTCTTCCGGGTTTCATCTGTGGCTAGAATGACCGCGTGATTGCTTTGCTTGATTACGGCTCCGGCAACCTGCGCAGCGTCCATAAATCGCTGCTCAAGGTCGGCGCGGACGTGCGCCTTGTGCAACATCCCGAAGAGATCGGCGACGCCCGCGGCCTCGTGCTGCCCGGCGTCGGCGCGTTCGACGATTGCATCAACGCGCTGCGCAAACAAAAACTGCTGGAAGCCTCGCGCGCTTTCATCCAGACCGGCAAGCCGTTTCTCGGCATCTGCGTCGGCTACCAGGCGCTGTTCGAGCGGAGCGAGGAATTCAATTCCTGCGCCGCCGGCCTCGGCGTGTTTCAAGGCAGCGTCGTCCGCTTCACGGAAAGGCCCGGACTGAAGATTCCCCAGATCGGCTGGAACCAGCTCGACATCGTGCGGCCCGATTGCCCGCTCTATCGCGGCATCGCCAGCGGCAGCTACGTTTATTTCGTGCATAGCTTTTATCCGCAGCCGGCGGATCAATCCATCGTCGCCACGCGCACGGATTATGGCGACAGCTTCGCGTCGTCGGTCTGGCGCGACAATGTTTTCGCCACGCAATTCCATCCGGAGAAAAGCCAGAAAGTCGGCCTGCAGCTCCTCAAGAATTTCGTGGACCTCGTCGAGGGATCGCTGTAAAGGCCGCGCGAAGCGCGGTGTAGTGTCCGGCCTGTGGCCGGAACTGCCTGATTTACGAGCGGTGAAGTCGAGGCACAGCCCCGACGCTACAGCTTTGGCAGCGATCTCGTGGAGAGTTGACTTTACGGCGCGCGCTGCCAAGTTCGAGGTATTATGGATTTACAACTCACCGACAAAGTCGCGCTCGTTTCCGGTTCCACCAAGGGCATCGGCCTGGCCATCGCCACCGGCCTCGCGCGCGAAGGCACCAACGTCATCATCAACGGCCGGTCCGAAGAATCCGTGGATGGCGCGTTCGCCAAGATTCGCCAGACCGTCCCCAACGCCAAGCTGGGCAGCTTTGCCGGCGACCTCGCCGACGCCGCCGTCGTGGACACCATGGTCAAGCGCTTTCCCGCCGTGGACATCCTCATCAACAACCTCGGCATCTTCGAACCGAAGCCGTTCGAGGAGATTCCCGACGCCGACTGGATTCGCTTTTTCGAAGTGAACGTCTTGAGCGGCGTCCGCCTGAGCCGCGCGTATCTGCCGAAGATGAAGTCGAACAACTGGGGCCGCATCGTGTTCATCAGCAGCGAGAGCGCCCTCCAGATTCCCGCCGAGATGATCCATTACGGCATGACCAAGACCGCGCAACTGGCCGTCTCGCGCGGGCTGGCCGAAACCTGTGGCGGCACCGGTGTGACGGTGAACGCCGTGCTGCCCGGCCCGACCCGGTCCGACGGTGTGGATGAATTCATCAAGCAATTGAGCGGCGGCAAGCCGTTTGCCGAGTTCGAACAGGAATTTTTCAAGAACCACCGGCCCAGCTCGCTGCTCCAGCGGTTCGCCACCACGGAAGAAGTCGCCAACCTCGTGGTTTACCTGGCCAGCCCGCTGTCCTCCGCCACGAACGGTGCGGCCCTGCGCGTGGACGGCGGAGTGGTCCGCGCCTGCTTTTGATGGAGAATCTGGCCGCGCCCGTCCGGCAATTTATCCCGCCGCACCTTCACCGGCGCAGCTCCGCTGGAAATGGCTAGGAAGCTTGCCGCAGGAAGGACCTCCATGGCGGGCGGAGCTTGACTCGGCCCCGCATCGGGTGTGGAATCAACCGGTAGTCATAACTTCCCGGCGGGGGCACGAATCGCC
>TBL_comb47_HYPODRAFT_10003505_pt1 | contig 18536 bp, 17 predicted proteins | sample TroBogypolimnion_40_FD_10682 | JGI IMG/M metagenome (IMG submission 10682)
TTGTTTCCTGCAACTGCTGCAAAAACAGCCAAAATGAATACGATTGATAATAGTTTTTTCATTTTTACTGATTGATAAAAGTTTATAACAAATTAACTGTTGTGATATTACAATTCTGGTTCACGGATGTTACAATTCTGTTACATGATTTATTGATTGAAACAAATCAAATTCAATAGATCAGGCAAGAAATTAATTGTCCATTCCGTTATTCCCTACCTTCTTCAAACCGTTGAAGATGAAGAAGAAGGTAATCCTTGGGACGATATCATAATCGTTCCTTGCATTAGTAGCCGTTGTTGGAAGATTGCTTGCCATGCTGCTAAATTTGGTAATCCAGATGTTNGGCATAATATGGAACCTGCTAACCGGGGTATAATCAAATCCGAAATTGTAAAAAGTCTGTGTTGAGAATACNGCCGCCTGACTGATTTTGTTCGNTGCAAGGGCATAAACTGATCCGGTGGGNGTGTATTGAGGAACGATCACCGATGGAGCNGAGGAATAAGTATTGCTCTGANTGTATTTGGTATCGGGATTGTACCTGTCCATCCTTGCCAAATAATTAAGTTTCGGCAATATTTTACCGGATAGGAAAACAGACCAGCCTGCAATATTTACATTTTCATAGNTCCCGGTCGATAATTTCGCACCATTTACATAAATTTGGGTAAAGGCTTCANCACCGATNTTAAACTTACTGGTTTTGTAAACAGCATAAGCTTTGAANGTATGAGCTGATTGATTTATTGCNCCAATTGCCGTNGTTCTGAAATCGCCATAAATACCTAAGGTGAGCTTTTGTTTTAATANAGCGGTATAAAAATTATATCTCAAAATCTTATAATGGTCATTTTCTGGTTTTGCTCCGTTTCCGTTCCCAACNTGTAAATGATATCCTACAAGGTTTGGTTTGGCAGCATCACCTGAATTACCATGCCATAAATCGCCCTGCAAGGCAATACCTAAATCTGTTGAAGAATCATTATTGTGCATATCCATGACCGTCTTTTCTACAGAGCGATATCCCATTAACGGCTCTGTGCCATAAGCAGTAGCAAATGAAGAGGTTGGCTGTTGTCCTAAAACTATATTTAACAGGTTTTTAGGTAATATTTCTGCCCATTTCACAAAGGCAGTTTTTAAGTAAACAGTATTTTGACCACCGGCATCAAGATTTTGCTCATGTGCCAAAACTGCAGATGCAGTGAACTTTGGGGCAAAATTATAGTCATAACCCAGATAAAAACGTCTGATTTGGAATGCATTTGAATTTGTGTTGTTATTCGTCCCTGAGCTCAGAAGATTGGTTTTTGTGTTTGTCAGGGTGGAAGTAGTTGTAGATGTATTCCCTGAAGTCGTAGTTATGCTTGTTACACTCGTTGGAATAGAGGCATTTAAAGTCGATGCAGTAGAGTATGGCTTGTATTGAAGACTACCTGCTCCTCTTCCCAGGGAATCCGCATGTGCCATGTAGTAATAGTCACCGAAAGTATAACCCCAGATATTTCCTGACGGTTTGAATTCAGCCTTTTCCTGAGCTTTCAAAATCCCAAGGGTAAGCCCCAGCATCGTAAAAATTGTAAGCAGTGTTTTTTTCATTTTTTGATGTTTTAAATTTATTGATTTTCTACGATGCAAAAATTCCTTAATATTGTTACAATGTTATTACAATCAAATTAAATAAGATTACAATAAGAATACAATTATATTTCAAAGGATGGTTTTATAAAATTAAGTATAGTCCATCAATGATTCTGTAAATTATCCTCGGGGAGATGGGCTGATGGCCTAATTCATTGGGGTCCATGGCTGTTTTTGTTAACCCGGATTAAGAAAAAATCTTGATTTATTACCGGTATTCAAACCGGTTAAAGGTTTTAAAATGATCGACTAGAATCCCTTTGCAGTTAATAGCAGATCAAATTCCTCTGTTTAACTGTTTCGTATTAGAAACAAAAAAATAATACTTTTGGCCCTAAAATTTCCAGATAATTACCAAATGATTACATTACAATTCCTGAAATTTATTGCCTCCTCAGTTGCTTCCAACCATATCAATACGAACTTTAAATCTGAAATTAAAGATCTACATATTGACAGGGCAGAGTTTGGCAACGACTTCAATTGGGGTGTAGCTACCGCTTCTTATCAGATTGAAGGGGCATGGGATATCGACGGGAAGGGGGAATCGATATGGGACAGGTTTACCGCGAATCCGAAAAATGTCAAAGATAGAACCAATGGCCAAATAGCCACAGATTTCTATAACCGCTATGAAAGTGACCTTCAGCTTTTAAAAAGCCTGAATTTCGAAAATTTCAGGTTTTCTTTTTCATGGCCACGAATCTTGCCCGATGGGACCGGCCCTGTGAATGAGAAAGGGATTGATTTTTATAACCGGATGATCGATACCTGTCTTGAACTTGGAATAGAACCCTGGGCTATGTTGTATCATTGGGATTTGCCGCAGAAACTGGAAGATAAGGGAGGTTGGGCCAACCGGGATATCATAGGCTGGTTTGCGGAATATACCGATCTGTGTACGCGCAGATTTGGAGACAGGATTCACCATTGGATGGTACTCAATGAACCTGCAAGTTTTACAACGCTGGGTTATCTCTCCGGTATGCATGCACCACAGAAAGGCGGTATTGCAAAATTTCTGGCCGCAGTTCATCATGCTTCACTTTGCCAGGCGGCGGGAGGAAGGATTATCCGGGAAAATGTAAAAGATAGTCATATCGGGACTACCTTTTCGTGTGCATATACAGAGCCACAGAAGCGGACTGGCAGATATCAGCGGGCCTCTGACCGGCTCGACGTAATGCTGAACAGGCTATTTATCGAACCGGCATTGGGGATGGGATATCCCTATAAAGAGCTTCCGTTTATTCGTAAAATCGATCAGTTTATTCAGCCCGGAGATGTCGAAAATCTGAAGTTTAACTTCGATTTTATTGGAATTCAGAACTATTTCAGGGTAACTTCAAAGCCATCACTCATTCCGCTGATCTGGGCTAACCGCGTTAAACCCTCTGCCGATGCAGAAGTTACTGCGATGGGTTGGGAAGTTTCACCCGAAGGAATCTATGATATTATTATGCAATTTGCCAGATATGGTATCAAAGAGCTTATTGTTACCGAGAACGGAGCTGCTTTCCACGACCATGTGAAGAAAAGCGGAAGAATACGCGATCGCCAAAGAATCCACTTTTACCAGCGATACCTTCAAAATGTACTTCGGGCTAAAAATGACGGTGCCCCCGTTACCGGATATTTTGCCTGGACATTTATTGACAACTTCGAATGGGACGAAGGTATCCGTCCGAGATTTGGACTTGTTTACAATGATTTTAAAACTCAGCAGCGAATTGTAAAGGATTCCGGGCTTTGGTTTCAGGAACTGCTTAAGTAAATTTTCCATAAATATCACTTCGGCTTAATCACTTCTGCCTAATCTCTTCCTCCTGATTGCTTCTGTCTTATTACTTCAGCCTTACTCCTTTTCTTCTGAATTGTAATTAATACTTAATCCTTTTGTAACATTGCCGTAATCGAAGTGTAGTTTCTTAGTCGCAATAAAAATTGAGACTAAATGGACGAAAAACGGGTGGTGGAATTGGTTGTCATTTCTGATGTTCATCTCGGAACAGCGGGTTGTCAGGCAGGTGAATTATTAAAGTACCTGAAAAGTATCAAGCCTAAAACATTGATTTTAAACGGAGATATCATTGATATCTGGCAGTTTAAAAAGCGGTACTTCCCAAAATCCCATTTAAAGGTGATTAAGCACCTGATTGGTCTCTCTTCAGACCGTTGCACGGTTTATTATATCACAGGTAATCATGATGAGATGTTCAGGAGATTCACCGGGATGAAAATCGGAAAGCTAAAGATTCTGAATGATTTGAAACTTGAACTTGACGGTCAGTCAGTATGGATCTTTCACGGCGATGTGTTTGATGTGGTGATGCAGCATTCACGATGGCTTTCAAAGTTAGGTGCCATCGGATATGATTTTCTGGTGGCTTTGAATACCGCTGTCAATTGGTCGGTTCGAATGCTGGACCTTAATTTAAAACCGGTTTCATTTTCCAAAAAAATCAAGGAATCGGTTAAGGGGGCTGTGAAATATATCAATGCATTTGAAGACACCGTTGCGGCTGTGGCGACCCGGAAAGGGATAGATACGGTTATTTGCGGTCATATCCATAAACCTGAAATGCGCACCATACAGGTTGATCATCAAAGTGTAAATTACCTCAATTCTGGCGACTGGATTGAAAATCTTACCTCTTTGGAGTATAATCAGGGGGAATGGCGGATTTTTAATTACAGGAATGATTTTATTGACCAGTCTGATGGGTTCATTGCTGATCATGAAAAAATGGTTGATTCAAAGGTCAAAGAGTTGTTTAATAATATGCTGGTAGAGTTTCATAATTAGAATAAACTATAAAACCATTTTAAAATGAAAATTTTATACGCTATTCAGGGTACCGGAAACGGCCATATTAGTCGGGCCCGGGAGATTATTCCTTACCTTCAGGAGTACTGTCAGTGCGATATCCTGGTTAGTGGTACCCAATGTGATGTTGATCTCGGAGTGCCGGTGAAATATCGGTTTAAAGGGCTAAGCTTCTGGTTTGGGAAGAATGGAGGGATTGATATGTGGAACACCTATATCAATGCCAACTATGCAAATCTGAAACGGGAAATAGCTCAGCTTCCAGTAGAGGAATATGATTTTGTGATCAATGACTTTGAGCCGGTTTCAGCCTGGGCCTGCCATAAAAAAAAGGTTCCTTGCATTGGTCTAAGCCACCAGGGATCCTTATTGAGTCAAAATATCCCTTTCCCAAAGGAGAAGGACCATTTCGGCCGGTTTATTCTGAGGAATTATGCTCCGTCCATGACCCATCTGGGCTTTCATTTTCAACCTTATGACAAGAATATTTTCACCCCTGTAATCAGGGAGCAGGTGAGAAAATGTGAAGTTGAGGAGCTCGATCATTATACCGTTTACCTGCCTGCCTATAATGATGAGCGGTTGGTAAAAAAGCTTTCCGGTTTTGGTGATTGTAACTGGCATATCTTTTCCAAACATACCGTCAAGGCTTATGAGGTTGGCAATATCCTTGTAAAGCCGATAACCAATGATGAGTTTGTTGACGATATGGCTAGATCTAAAGGGGTTTTATGTGGTGCAGGCTTTGAAACACCTGCAGAAGCCCTGTTTTTAAATAAGAAGCTCATGGTTATTCCGATGAAGGGACAATATGAACAGCAATGTAATGCTGTTGCTTTGAAATTGATGGGAGTGCCTGTAATTCCTAATTTAAAGCAAAAGCATTTTAAAAAGATTTCAAACTGGCTGAATTCGGAGGAAAAAGTGATTGTGAACTATCCCGATCTGACCCGAATCATTGTCCGCAAGATATTTGAAATTAATGTACAGCGGGTTCTGCAGAATAATAATTGGGACCATGGTTATCAGATGACGCTTAAACCTCGCGATTATCAACGGGTAAGTTTATAGCCTGGTTTTTCCGTTTTCTGATCAAATGGCTTGCAATAAAAAGAATGCCGACGATAATAAATGGAAAAGTAATTAACAAAACGATATTCAGACTGTCCTTTACTGAATGATTCCGGTGTATATTCTGGGAATAAACAAGCGGACTGGTAATAATTCCAAACAGCGTAAAGATAATTCCTCCAACAAGTTCTTTTTTCCAGGCCAGGATCAGGGCCAGGATCAATATATAAGAGGGAATATTATGGATCAAAAAATCCATAATTTGCTGCCACAACGGAGGTCCTGGTTCGAAAGCGTCCAGGGAGAAGTAGCTGACGAAAAGTATGGCAGCAATACATAGCATGCGTGGAAGCCAGTAAAGAATTTGTTCTATGGTTTTCATCGTCACAGATATTTATTCAATTAATTAAAATTATTGGATGTTATTTTTAAAAGAGTAATTCAGTTGCACTTAAAGTTACAACAATTAAAAATTAAATGCAAATCTGGTTTTAATGGTCTTAATTTTCAAAAAATATCCTACTTTTGCACCACGAATAAAAAACGCGGAAGTAGCTCAGTTGGTAGAGCATCAGCTTCCCAAGCTGAGGGTCGCGAGTTCGAGTCTCGTTTTCCGCTCCCTGAAAATAAGAGAGTTAGATTTGTTTCTGACTCTCTTATTTTTTTTAGGTGCAAGAATTGGAATTAAATTTACTCTACGACTGATCTCCGGTTAAATATTCTTTTCCCGGATCAGGTGATGTTTACACGCCAAATTTTCACCTCTATTCCCTTTAAGAATATCCCATAACCTATTTTTACCTCATCAAATAACATAAATAACCGAATTGTGATAAACCTTTACTTTGGTGGATCCGCAATTTAATGAATACCATTATCCTGGTCGAGGGAAAAGTATAGCCCCGGCAAATACTGAAATTCATTAGGATTTTGATACTATTTGCTTAATGGTCGCCACTTTCTTAAACAATTTTGGAGTTTCATGGTGGCGATTTACCTGAAATATTATTTTAAATGGTATCTTTAACTCCATTAAATGCAAGGCAATCTTTTATTTTACGGAAAGAATAATTAAAATTGCTGAAAATCAGGGCAATTATTCTGAATGATAAGTTAATTTCAGAATATATATCTTGATAATTAAATCATTTAAAATATAATTTGCATATTTCTGATTTATTTATTGAGATCCATTCGGAAAAATTTGATTTTAATCCAGAAATTGATCTGATATAATGACCATTATTGAAGTTATAAAGCTTAAATAAACCGAATTTTAAATCAATTCGAAACACAGTTTCTAAGTTTTGAATTCTATTTAAATACCTGATTTTAGATATAATGTCGTTTCCATGGTTTTTTAGTAAAACAGACTCCTGAATCAATTTATTTTGAGATTGATTTTTTTTAATAATCTTATTATTATGGCAACAGATTAACATCAGCCGTTAAATGAAAAATTCCGCGCAATACATTATTCATCCTGAACTTAAAGTTATGGTTGAATATTTTTCAGGTTTAGTTGATTTAAACATTATGATCGAACATCGCAAAGCGTTGATTAAGGAAAATCTGTATGACCCCAGTTTTAATTCCATAACCGATTTCAGAGATGCAAATTTTAATGCAAAACGTGATGACGTTATTAACTATGCGAAGTTTACAAAAGCAACTCCCGGCATGATAGGCAAGAGAAAGGCAGCTATCCTGGCAAATACCCCGCAACAAAATGTGATTACAAAATTATATACCCTCAATACCCAGGAATTGCCATTTATTATCGAAATATTTTATACCATGGAAGCTGCCCTAAATTGGATTGATCTTAAAAGTAAAGACATGGATGTCATAGAAAACACCTTGCTTCAAATGAAAAACAGTGCAATCATTTAACGGTTAATCATCAATAGACCAGATTGTTGTATAAAACCAAAAAATGATAATCCCGCTTACTAACCATCTTATTCTAATTCTCAAAAATAAATCTGTTAATAATCCGGCTACTTTAATCGGACAATTGGAAATCTGAACTATTTTCTCAAATGAGACCTGGTTTATTCCCTTGATTTTTTTGTTCGAAGACACGGATCCTTAAGTACTCCTTTCTGCTTTTTCATTAATTTTACCTCCGCAATTAAATGCTATGATTCTAATCTGATTAGCCCGACTGTGCGTTTACTAATATTTAGTTTATAACGGATTTATTGGCAGATATGCATTGCCTGTTCACTTTATTCCTAATTCATGGGGACTTCTGAAAAATTATTTAATACATTGTTAGGCAAGGAGATTTATGCATCTGGTCAGGTAAAATCATTTCCTGCAGGTTCCATTATTTTAAATATCAATGATTACATTAAGTCAATACCCATTGTCCTTTCAGGCAGTATAAGGGTAATCAGGACTGATGAAGATGGAAGGGAGATTTTGCTTTATTACATAAAACCGGCTGAAAGTTGCATTATGTCAGTGCTTGCCGGAATCAATGATAATACGAGTAAGATCAAGGCAATTGTGGAGGAGGATGCGGAGCTGCTTTTAATTCCGGTTTCAAAAGCAAGCGAATGGATCAGGAAATTTCCTGAGTGGACAGATTTTATTTTTACACTTTACCAGAAACGGTTTGAAGAATTACTGGATGTAGTGAATGCCGTTGCATTTCAAAAAGTGGAAGTACGGCTATTACACCTTCTTAAACAGAAATCTTCATTGTTTCAATCGCAGGTAATTTCGGTTACTCATCAACAGCTAGCCAATGAGCTTGGAATAACTCGGGAGGCTGTGAGCAGGGTTTTGAAACAGATGGAAAATGAAAAGCTTATTACACTGACCAGAAATAAAATTACCCTTCTGTAACTTTTATCACAAAGATCGGTTTTCCTTAATGGTATTTTTGGTCCAAAATTAAACGAAATCACGAATTAACGATGTTTGAATCAATTAAAGAACTATTTGGATTTAAAAAAACTGATTATGCACAACTTGTCAAAGAGGGTGCCATCATTGTAGATGTACGAAGCAAAGGAGAATATGCCGGGGGTCATATCCGGGGTTCTGTCAATATTTCTCTTGACAAAATTGGAAGTAACCTTCCTATGCTGAAGAAGAAGAATAAACCCATCATTACTTGTTGTGCATCCGGCATGCGAAGTGCTTCAGCGAAAAGCATCTTAAAATCGAACGGATTCACTGAAGTATACAATGGGGGTGCCTGGAGCAGCCTACAGCACAAAATCTGAGGTTAAATCATTGCTACTCCGCCGTCGACTGATAAATAGGTGCCGGTGATATGACCTGAAAGTTCACTTGCCATAAAAAGAATTGCACGGGCAATATCATCAGGCATACCGTTTCGTTTCAATGCGGTTCGGTCGGCCGCCTGTGCCTGCTGTTCTTTGGGCATCCAGCTGGTTGCGTCAGTGATCGTGAGGCCGGGGGCAACAGTGTTAACGCGAATTCCCGACGGACCCAGTTCAAGCGCCAGTGATTTTACCAATGCATCAATAGCTGACTTGGAGGCACTGTGCGATGAAAAACCCATACCCGGATGTCTGGACAAGCCGCTTGAAACCGCTACGATTGCACCTGCTTTTTTCGAGATCATTCCCGGAATAACCGCTTTTGAGGTGTTATAGAACGATTTCATTTCACCATAATATTTGCTTGAGAAATCTTCCCAGGACAACTCCATAAAGGGTGCAATCCTAAAGTGCATCGCTGCATTGATCACCAGAATATCCGGATCACCCCAGGTTTTTCTTACAATCTCCATCATCTTTTCAACCTGACCGGCATCTGTTACATCTGCCTGGACAGCAATGGCTATGCCATGGTTTGAGGTGATCTCATCCACCACTTTTTGGGCAGCCGCCTGATTCTGATTAAAATTGACAATTACCCGTGCCCCTTCAGCGGCAAAGATTATTGCGGTTTGGGCGCCAATTCCGCGGCTGGCACCAGTAATGATTGCAACCTTATCTTTCAGCATCATAGCAGTTAAATATTAAGTAATTAATGATCAGATTTATTTTATGGGAAATGATAATTATTTTCACTTAGAGGGTTTATTATTGGCTGTTGGCAACTTGCTGCCGGTCTGAATTTCCGGATTTGGTTTTTTTTCTGTTATAACATAATCCTGAAAAAGCAACCTCAATAATTCTCTGCCATCTCCTCAAAATATCCCATGGGATGGTTGCAGGCAGGACAGATTTGTGGCGGCTTTTCGCCTTCATGCACATGACCGCATTTAAGGCATTCCCAGCGGACTGGTTTATCGCGTTTAAAAACTGTTACCTCTTCCAACCTTTTGATTAATTTCTTAAACCGTTTTGCATGTTCCCCCTCAATTTTGGCAATCAAATAAAAAATGGCGGCTATTGCCGGGAAACCTTCGGCTTTTGCGGTCTCAGAGAATTGTATATAAAGTTCAGAGGATTCCCTGCTTTCCTCTTCACCAGCACTCCTTAGATTGTCAATTGTTTGAGTCGATATTCCTGTGATATAGGTCGAATTGATATCAACTGAACCACCCTCCAGAAATTTAATAAATTGCTTGGCATGCGACTGTTCCTGTAAGGCAGTTTTTGCAAATATGGCTGCAATCTGCTCATAACCTTCTTTTTTAGCCTGTTCTGCAAAGAATTCGTACCGGTTCTTAGCCTGGCATTCACCAGCGAATGCTTTTAGCAGATTCTGTTCGGTCTGGGTTTCAACGATACTCTTTTTCATATTTTTATCTTCTATTTACGTTAACTTAATATTCCGACTCAATTCATAACTGAGGTTTTGATATGTGGACGATACCTCAATTTTGATTTAAGTCTAAATCAGGTTAGAATAATTTTTCATTTTGCAGCAAATTTATTTCCGATATCTTTCCGAAGCTCGTCTCTTAAAGTTAGCAATTGCTTTGAAATTCCTACCTTATAAATATGTGGCATTATAAAACGTTTGTGTTCGGAAGGGAGCAATGCTGCTCGTGAAAATAAGTATTCACGGCACTCCACCGGATTGGGGAGAGGATCAGTAATATTTTGGTATTCATAGATTTTATGTTGCAATAACTCCCTTTTGAGACCAGTAACACAGGTCCATTTATCAGGCTGAACGGAATTACAGATGATTTCGCAGTAATCGGGATCTTCGTTCTCCAGCAAAATGCCATCGCGGAAAAAATTACCTTCACTGTCGTAGTACCGGTAAAGCAATTTTCTTCCGGGCAGAGTCATCTTTTCGATATTTTCTGAAATTTTCATACGCGGTGACCCATTACAAAGAGAGAGTTTGTATACACCATCGAGTGAGGCATCCGGTTTCCCTGTTACCAGCTCTGTACCTATGCCATAACCATCAATTGGGGCACCCTGCTCACGAAGACTGTTGATCACATATTCATTCAGTTGATTGGAAACAAGTATTTTAATATAAGACAAAGAGGCTGTATCAAGCATTTTCCGTGCTTTTTTGCTCAGATAGGCCAGGTCCCCGCTATCGAGCCGGATACCCACAAGTTTGTTTCCGGTGCCTTCCATCTCTTTTGCCACGATAATGGCATTTGGAATACCACTACGAAGGGTATCATAGGTATCTGCCAATAAAATCGTATTCCCCGGATTGAAATGCGCATATTCCCTGAAAGCGGTCAGTTCATCCCCGAAACTTTGAACCCAGCTGTGCGCCATTGTCCCGGATACAGGCATATCATATAAAAATCCTGATTGGACATTTGAGGTTGAAGACGCGCCACCTATAATTGCCGCCCTGCTTGCCTGAATTCCTCCGGTTCCATGTGCCCGTCTTAGTCCAAAATCTGAAAAGGGCTTTTCTCCGCAGGCAAGTTTCATCCTGAATGATTTTGTCGCTATCAGAGACTGGAAGTTAAGGATGTTGAGCACCAATGTTTCGATTAGCTGTGCTTCGATGATATTCCCTTCAACCCTGAGAATCGGTTCATTCGGGAAAACAAGTTCACCTTCCCGCACTGAAATAATGGTTCCTTTAAAGCTGAATCCTTTCAGATATTCAATAAAATCGACATGGAATCCAAGCTTCCTGAGGTAGTTCAGATTATCATCCGAGTATCGGAATGCAGTCAGAGCCTCGAGAAGATCGGCCAATCCGGCAAAGACGAGGAAGCCCCCTTCGTAGGGGTTGGTTCTGAAAAAATAGTCAAAGACAGTATTTTCATCTTTTTTCCCGGCCAGTAAATAGCCCTGGGCCATCGATAATTCATAATAATCGGTGTACAGGCCTAAGGTTTCAGAGGTGAAATTTGTCATCATAGTGCCGATATTATAGAAATTTAGTAATGATCGGTTATATGGACTAATCGATCATAGCCGGAAAACACCACTATAAAATGCTAAATGCAAAATGAAAAGTGCAAATGTTAAAGTCACCGGGCACCTTGCAATTTGCCCTTTTAACTGTTTCTTTATTTTTTCATTCCTTCACTCCTTTTATCTAACAATGGTCTGCGACCGGTCAGGACCTACAGAAACTATGGAGATTGGAACCCGGAGCTGCGATTCGAGATAGGAGATATAATTACTTAGCTCCTTAGGGAAACTGTTTTCTGTGGTGACTCCAGTAAGCGGTTTTTTCCAACCCGGAATTGACTCGTAAATTGGTTCAACGGAATCATCGAGTTCGTATGGAAAATCTTCGGTTAGCACACCTCCGATTTTATATTTTGTGCAGACCGATATGACGTCGAAATCATCGAGCACATCTGCTTTCATCATAATCAATTCGGTCACACCGTTAATCATGATGGCATATTTAAGGGCAACCAGATCGAGCCAGCCACAACGTCGGGGACGACCTGTAGTTGAGCCATATTCATGACCTACATCCCTGAGCTTTTGTCCGATAGCATCATTTAGTTCGGTAGGAAAGGGACCACTTCCCACCCTGGTACAATAGGCTTTAAAAATTCCGTAGACTTTGCCGATCTTGTTGGGGGCAATTCCCAGACCGGTACAAGCCCCTGCGGTTATTGTATTTGAGGAGGTTACAAAAGGGTATGAACCGAAATCTATATCGAGCATCGTCCCCTGTGCACCTTCAGCAATGACCGATTTGCCAGCTTTTAATTGGTTATTAATAAATGTTTCGCTTTCGATCAACTGAAACTGGCGGATTGTTTCAATTCCTTCGAACCAGGCTTTCTCATAATCTGCGAGTGCTGCCTGGTAGTCAAAATGATAATAATTACTCAAAAGATCAGTATGTTGTTTGACCCTGATCCTGTATTTCTCTTCAAAATTGTGGAGGATATCTCCAACCCTGAGACCGTCCCTTCCAATTTTATCGCGGTAAGCCGGGCCGATTCCCTTGAGTGTTGAACCAATTTTTGCATCCCCTTTTGCAGCTTCTGAAGCGGCATCCAATAACCTGTGAGTCGGGAGAATGAGGTGGGCCTTTTGGGAGATGAACAGGGTCTTTTTTAAATCAAACCCCAGTTTAAGTAACGAATCAATCTCTTTTTTGAAGATGCAGGGGTCGATCACAACACCATTACCAATCACATTAATCTTATCATCCCTGAAAATTCCGGAAGGGATCGTGTGAAGTACGTGTTTTATATGATTAAACTCCAGGGTGTGACCAGCATTGGGTCCCCCCTGAAAACGTGTAATTACATCATAATGTGGGGTTAAGACATCCACGATTTTCCCTTTTCCTTCGTCTCCCCATTGAAGACCAAGTAATACATCTACCTTCATTCGATTATCTTTTTTATTATTTACATTTGGCAAAAACCGATCAAAGGTACGGAATAATTTTCAGAAAGAAGGAATAAATAATGATCATGAGGATCGTATCTGCAATGAAATTTACAGATAAATTGAGACTATACTTCGTGACGATTTATTAAGATTTAGCCGCTAACTGCCTGATTTTTTGTCTTTCAAAGGAGGGTAAACACCACTTCAATTCAAATCATCCATCTCTCCGTAAAGGTAGAGCGAGTGATGGGAGAGTCTGAAGTTATGTTTGGCGCAGGCATCTTTTATAATCTCAAGAATTCTCGGATCGTGAAATTCTTTTACATTTCCATTCCTGATGTCAATCAAATGGTCATGTTGTTTGGAGGCGAGTGTCTTCTCAAATTGGGCAATATTTTTTCCAAATTGGTGTTTAATGACTAACTTGCAATCAAGCAATAGTTCAATGGTGTTATATAAAGTTGCACGACTTACCCGATAATTTTTATTTTTCATCGAGATGTACAAGGTCTCAATATCGAAATGACCATCCCGTGAGTAGATCTCATCAAGGATAGCAAAACGCTCCGGAGTCTTCCGATGTCCCTTTCTTTCAAGGTATTCCGTAAAAAGTGATTTTACTGTTTCTCTACTGTTAAGCATACTATTCGTACTTAATCTAAGTTAAAATAGGCTGCAAATTTAAAAAATATTTTGAGAATAAAACATTTTGAGAATAAAATGTGAAATGAAAGGTGTTAAATTTCCTTCCGGTGGACAGTATCTACCCCTTTAATATTTAATAGTTTGGTAATCAGTGCTTCAAGGAGATCTGTATTTTGAATATAAAGGTAGAGGTTTCCCTCAAAAATACCATCATGCGCATCAAGATTGATCGAGCGCATGTTGATGCCGTATTCATTTGAAATGATATTGGTGATTTTATTGGCGATTCCCTGGTGATCAAAGCCTCTTATATACAGATGAGCAAGGTAATAAAGCATCTTTGATTTGGTCCAGGTCGCTTCAATGATATCATCGCCACGACTTGACATTAGTTTTACCGCTTCGGGGCATGATTTATTGTGAATTAAGATTTGTCCGTCTTCGGAAACAAAACCTACCACATCATCTCCCGGAATCGGGTTACAACAGGTGGCTAACTGGAAGGCTGCCTTAGTTTGCTCTTCATTGAGCAGGAATGGCTTTTTTTTATCAATAACCTGATTGTCGTTCTTTTTATCACCTCCAAAAGCAAAGGAAAGCTTCCAGAATTTTACAAATTTGTTAACCGACTTTTCAAGAAGGGTGGTTTCAAGATTGTCAAGACTAACCAGCCCCATTCCGATCTCGGCATAAAGTTGTTCCTTGGAGTGGAGACCATAGTGGTTAATCAGCTTCTTAAGTGTATTTGAAGCCGGTTTCACATTCAGTTTCTCCAATTGCTGATTTAATTGCATCCGCCCCTCCTCGATATGTTTCTTCTGCTCCTGTTTAAAGGAGTCCCTGATTTTTGATTTGGCTCTTGCTGTAATAGCGCTATCGATCCAGGAAGGTTTTGGTGATTGTTTATCGGAGGTCAGAATTTCAACCTGATCACCGCTTTTAAGCACATGGCTCATTGGGACCAGAATATGGTTTACCTTAGCCCCGATGCAATGATTCCCAAGTTCTGAATGGATATCGTAAGCACAATCAAGCACAGTGGCCCCTTTAGGAAGCATTTTCATCTCACCTTTAGGGGTAAAAATGACGATCTCCTGCGAATACAGATTTAATTTAAACTCATCCAGGAAATCAAGGGCGTCGGATTCCGGATTGCTAAGCAGCTCCCTGATTTTCATCAGCCATTTGTCAAGCTCGTTTTCTGAAGCACCCTCTTCCTTGTAACGGTAATGGGCGGCAAATCCCCGTTCTGCAATTTCGTCCATCCTTTCTGTTCGGATCTGTACTTCAACCCATTGTCCTTCAGGGCCCATTACGGTGACATGTAGCGCCTCATAGCCATTTGCCTTGGGTATGGTTATCCAGTCTCGTATCCGGTCGGGTTTTGGGGTATAAATATCGGTGATCAGAGATAGTATGTCGAAGCTTTGTCTTTTTTCAGAAATTCCATCTTTGGGTTTAAAAACAATCCTGATTGCCAGGAGATCGTAAATCTCATCGAAAGTCACATTTTTTGTCTGCATTTTATTCCAGATCGAATAGATCGATTTGGGACGTCCGCTGATGGTGAAATCAAAATTCTCAGCATATAACTTTTCCTGAATGGGCTTGGCAAAGTCGAATACCAGGTAGTTAATCCGCTCCTCTTCACTTTGAAGCTTCATCTTAATCTGTTGGTAAATCTCCGGATTTTTATATTTCAGGCTAAGATCTTCGAGTTCGGATTTGATGGCATAGAGTCCGAGACGATGGGCAAGCGGGGCGAGAATATAGAGCGTTTCGGAGGTGATCTTTAGTTGCTTCTGATAAGGCATAGAGTCAAGAGTCCGCATATTATGCAGACGATCAGCAAGTTTGATCAGGATTACCCTCACATCATCGGAAAGGGTGAGGAGCATTTTTCTGAAGTTCGTCGCCTGATTTGAATCGAAAGTTCCGGAGAGCTTGGTAAGCCCATCGACAAGTGAGGCCACCTTTTCGCCAAACATATTCTCGATATCGCTGAGGGTATACTCTGTGTCTTCCACAACATCATGAAGGATTGCGGCAAGTACCGATTTGGTTCCAAGTCCTATTTCGCTTACCACAATCTTAGCTACAGCTATCGGATGAATGATATAGGGCTCACCCGATTTGCGCCTGATTCCCATATGGGCTTTGTTGGCAAACAGAAAAGCCTTTCGGATAAGCTGTTCATTTTCAGCTGACAAAGGTCTGGTAAAAGACTTTAAAAGGTCTTCAAACAAATCTTCTATTTCTCGTTTTTCTATTTCGGTTTGCAAATCCATTGGTAATTTATTGTCTCAAAAATAACTATATAATCTCATTTAATCGATTATCTAAATTGGATCAGGTCCTCCTATTGTAAATGTTGTTTAAAACGATCTCGATAGTCTCCACCATTGTGCCCCAAGAGAATTTCTCTTTTTCGGCGATCACATTGGCAGTAAAAAAATCACTTCGATCATTACTGTAGAAATCAAAAATGGCATCAGTAATAGCTTCAGGTCCGGGATTCACGACATAGCCAACTTTCCCATGAGGGATCATTTCGCTCAATCCTCCTACATCGGTAACCAGCATTGGTTTGTTGTAATTAAAGGCAATTTGGGTTACACCGCTTTGTGTGGCCGATTTATAGGGTTGAACGATCATATCAGCAGCTCCGAAATAATTTGCAACATCCTGATCGTCAATGAATCCAATACGTAATTCGATATAATCGGCAAGATTTTTCTCTCTGATTATTTGCATATATTTCTCTGGCGAGGTGTAAAACTCACCAGCAATGATCAATTTAACCGGAAATCTGCGAAGTTTCTCATCTCCAAAAGCCTCCAAAAGCCAATCAAGACCTTTATAATAACGGATAAACCCGAAAAACAGAAGATATCTGTAATCCGTACTTAATTTCAACCGTTTTAAAGCTTTCTCCCGGCTTACAATCTTCCCGAAAATGTCATATAAGGGGTGGGGTGTAAATACCATGGGTGCACGCGGGTTGAATGATTTCAAATCGTGTAAAACGGCCCTTGACATAGTGACAAATCCATTGCAACTCTCTGTGAAATATTTTGTTAAGGCAATGTCGAAAAAATGTTTTTCGTGAGGGATAATGTTGTCGGCAATGGCTATTACCTGGGTGTGTCTGTTTTTTCGCGCAATCCTGGCAATTGTACCCAGGCATGGCGCCATAAAGGGTGTCCAGTATCTCAGCAAAAGCAGATCCGGCTTTAACCGTTTGATTTCCATGCCGATCGATAGCCAGTTGAAAGGATTGATGGAATTAACTTTAATCCGTATATCCAATCCTTCGGGGGCTGGTTGATCAGATAGTTGGGTTTTCCCCGGGAATAAAAATGAGGGATATTGTAGTGAAAAAGTATAATTAATTACTTCATCACCATTGTCAAGGAGCGCTTTGGTAAGTCGTTCATTGAATGTAGCAATACCTCCGCTCCGAAAAGGCCAGGTTGTCCCAACAAGAATAATTTTTTTTTTCACTCAGGTATATTTTCTCACAAAGTTAAAAAATTTCTTCAAGATCGTTAAATGAGTGGTGCGAACAATCTTCCGAATCCATTATCTTTGACCATCAGTAATACTTGAAAATTTCAAATGGACGAGCGACCTCTAATCTTAATTACCAATGATGACGGAATATATGCCAAAGGGATCAATGAGCTGATTGAAGTAATCCGTCTCTTTGGGGATATTGTCGTTGTCGCTCCTGACAGCCCGCGTTCAGGAATGGGTCATGCCATAACAGTGGATCATCCCTTGAGAGTTACCCGTCTTCAGGAGGAAGATGGACTTCTTATTTACTCTTGTACCGGTACACCTGCAGACTGTATCAAACTGGCCTGTAATCAATTATTGGATAAGCTGCCCGATTTTATTATTTCCGGGATCAATCATGGGGCAAATACTTCTGTTTCAATTTTATATTCAGGAACCATGGGCGCCGCCCTTGAGGGGTGCATTCATGGGGTACCTTCAATCGGTTTTTCTTTAAATGATTATAGTCCTGATGCTGATTTTTCACGGGCCAAGATTGTGGTGGCCCGTATTTTTCAGACCATTGCCCAACACGGTCTTCCGGAAGGGGTCTGCTTAAATGTGAATATACCTCAGGGGGAGGTTAAAGGGATTAATTTTTGTCGACAAACCCGCGGAAAGTGGGTTGAAGAATTTGAGAAACGCACCGATCCCCATGGTCGGGGATACTTTTGGCTGAAAGGATATTTCAACAATGCGGAAGCTGAAGCGCGCGATACCGATGATTTTGCATTGCTTAACGGCTTTGTTTCTGTCGTCCCGGTAAACACCGACCTCACCGCTTATACCGCTTTCCCGCAAATGCAAAAATGGAAATTCTAAGCTTATGTATGTTGATGACAGATCGTTGTTTTTTAATAAAATAGGGTACGGGCTGATCGTCGGATTCGTCACACCGGTCGTATTCTTCCTGCTCTACTATATATTCCGGTTTGGCCAGCTTAGTTTCGCAGATTATATCCGGTTTTTGATTGAATCAAAAAAACTGGTTAACGTTTTAAGTCTGGTGGTTTTGCCTAATCTGGCTCCCTTTATGCTTCTGATTAACAGCAGTCGCT
>TBL_comb47_HYPODRAFT_10003508_pt1 | contig 18531 bp, 15 predicted proteins | sample TroBogypolimnion_40_FD_10682 | JGI IMG/M metagenome (IMG submission 10682)
CTCTTGGAACCTTCGATAACACGAACGTGGACCTTGATCTCATCGCCAGAGCGGAAGTTGATAATGCCCTTTTTGAGCGAGGCGGCATCAACCGCATCCAAAACGTTCATGGGTAATCCTTTGCTTAAATGAACCTCAACTGAGGTAATTACTTCGAAGACCGTATCTTGCCATAGTCGGGCGAGGCTAGCCAATTTCCAGCGTGAGGAGAGCGTGCAGTGCCGCTCCAGCGGCAATAACCATCTCCTCCCCAGCGGGAGCGCCCCTTCGACCAGTTACTAAAGCCCCAGCTTCACGGGCTATCAGCCCCCCTGCAGCCAGATCCCACTCCTTGAGGCCGGTCTCAAAATACCCATCGACCGCACCGCTGGCCACATGGCAGAGATCGACAGCTGCGGCTCCATTTCTCCGAATATCACGTACTCGTGGGATCAGAGCGGCGATCTTCTCGCCTTGCCGCACGCGCTCTTGCAGATCGTAGGAAAATCCTGTGGCGATCAAAGCCTCTTCCAGGAGATCGGCCTTGGAGCAATGAATGGCTCGATCATTGAGAAAAGCGCCTCCGCCTCGACTAGCGCGCCAGAGTGAGTTGAGCGTGGGTGCATAGACGATTCCGATGAGGACTCCCTGCGCATCCTTCGCCGCGATGCTGATGTTCCATCCCGGCAGGTTATAGAAATAATTGACCGTTCCATCAATCGGATCGATCACCCATGTAATACCCGATTGAGACTCTCGGTTTGCGCCCTCTTCCCCGATAATTCCATCACCCGGGCGCGCCGCAAGAATTTCGCTCACAATCATCTTTTCGCAGGCAATGTCCATATGCGTAGCGAAGTCACGAGCGGAACTCTTCTCGTTGATATCAAAGGTATCGGGGCGATTACTCAACAATTCGCCAGCCCGCTGTGCGATCCCTTCCGCGAGGATAAGCAGTTCATGGATGAGCTCAGTCTGGGGGTGCTGCTTCATGGATAGAATCTATGTATGTTTTCACCGTATCGCAAACTTTTCGCGGTACCTGGCGCGCTTAGATTTTCAATCGCTGGCTCTATCGCTCGATTACCCATTTCCATGACCTTACTCTCGATCACCTTTGTCATAGTGCACGTAAAACACTCGTACACCCTGGCGGGAACGGTATCCACGGGAGCGGCCTTGATCTCAACGGTCTTCAGCCCCACCTGGTCGCGTTACGCGGATCGACTCGGGCAACGCAAGGTACTGCGGTTTACCATCCCCTTCTACATCGTCTTCGATCTCATCTTTCTCATCGCCATCAGCAAACACGCTCCCACCTACATTTGGATGAGCGCGATCTTCCTCGCCGAAGTATTCCTCCCCAATGTTGGTGGCCTTATACGCCGACGATGGCTCTGGGTCCTTTCCGAAGATCGGGTGATGATCAATACCGCCTATTCATATGAAGCGCTGATAGATGAAATTGTCTTCATTGTCGGACCGCTCCTCGCCACCTCCGCAGCAACTTTTATCGCCCCAGCTGCTGGGATGATCATGGGTTTCTCCTTTATGGCCGTTGGAACGACGCTCTTCATCTCACAACGATCCACGGAGCCGCCACCTTTTAAGAAAGATGAGAGCGGCAAGCATGGATTTGTTTTAGCAATGCCAGTTGTTCAAGCCGTCTTCTTTCCATTCATTTTTCTCGGGGCATTCTTCAGTGCAACAAATCTCGCTGTAGTTGGCTACGCCCAGCAACATCACCACGTCGGATATACCGGTCTCGTCCTTGCAATCTGGGGGGTAGGCAGTGGAATTGCCGCACTCTTCAACGGCTCCATCAAGTGGCGACTCTCCGATGCCTCGCGCTTTCGCATCAACCTGGTTGCGATCATGGTTCTGACGCTTCCCTTCTTCTTCATTCATTCCATGCTGATGTTGACAGTTGCTCTATTCCTCTCAGGAATAGCTGTTGCGCCGCTCATCGTGGCGGGATACAACGTGGCAGAGAAATCTGTACCGGCAGAGAAAGTCACCGAGACGCTCTCCTGGGTGATCGCCGGTCTTTCGCTGGGAGGCGCACTTCCCGGAACCCTCACCGGCCACATCATCGACTCGCAAGGAGCGGGCAAGGCCTTTATCGTCCCGATCGTTGCTCTCTTTCTGGCTAACCTTGCGACCCTGCCCTACTTGCGCACCTGGCAGCGAATTTCTAATCATTAGCGCTGCCCAAACATCCCAACCTTGGCCCCCCTCTTGTGGCACTCTTTGCTCGTGAGCGACTTACGGTTAATTGGACGATCAGATGATGGCAGCGAACTCGAACTGCAATCGAAAGAGGGCGCAACCTTTACCTTACGAATCAGTGATCAGCTCCGCGCGCTAGTCAATCAGCCTCGCTTGGTCTCGGTTCTTAGCGAAGAGGAAGAGTCCACGGTGACCGTAAAAGATGTACAAGCGCGCTTGCGATCGGGCGAGAGTATTGACTCGATAGTGAGAACAACTGGCTGGAGCGCCGAGAAGGTAGAGAAATTTTCTGGACCTATTTTGCAAGAGCGCGCATACGTCATCGGCCTTGCGCTCGCTGCGCAACTGCGGAAAGAGAAGCATGCTCCGACCCTCACGGCCGCGACAATTTCGCATCTAGCCCCTCGCGGCGTAGATATGACTCTGGTCGAGTGGAACACCTGGCGCCTGCCCGATGGCACTTGGAACATAATCCTTTTTTACCCGACAAAAAATGGTGGAACCAGCGAAGCAAATTGGTCTTTCGATCTTGGTAATCGCAGCCTGGAGGCGCTCGATGATGATGCAGCCTGGATCGCTGGAGATGAGCTAGAAACTCAAAGCGCTATTCCATCTCACGGAATCGTCTACCCCGCTTCAACGCCGGCACCACGCTTAGTTGCAGTCCGTGAAGTTGGCGATCACATGGAGTATCCCGAACCGATTAAAATTTCCAGCCTCGATGCCATTATCAATTCTGGACCAAGTCAGACCGATAGCGTCACCGATGCCGAAAAGCGCGACGGAATTACTAAACGCTTAAAAATTCCTTCATGGGATGACATTATGTTCGGTGGACCTAAAGAAACTTCAGAAGAGGAATAACAGACTCCAGCTCAGTAACTCCCCCGTGGTGTCCCACCATCGATGATTCTTGTGACACGCGTTCTGGATCGATCAAGATCATCTCGCCATGTGCAATAGCCATGAAATCGCCCATACGTTCCAAACTATCCTGCGATACAACTNCTCCAAAAGTTTGGTGAGCCACTAACTCTTCGCGTGAATAAATCGTGGCGCGCTCTCCAAAATATTCACGCCATTGCGCAATAGTTTCTGCAGCAGATCCTTCGGCTACATACATGTGTCGAGCTCGNGGCTCACCGCCAACCAGGGTGATGTTATCCATCAAAGTATTATCTCGGCCCAAAATAATCTTCTCACCTACATTGATCATCCCATGATCNGCCGTGACATAGAGATCGGTATTTCTAGGCAATCGAGTTATTAGGGAAGTTATAAGTTCAGCTACTTGTCCAAGGGCTAACATCCACTTCTCGCTGCCGACACCATCATTATGGCCAGCATGATCNAGCGCGTTGATATACAAATATGTAAATGAGTTGGGTTCGGCGAGCGCCTCTGCCGCAGCAATGACCATCTCTTCGCTGCGATTTGCGCCTACATACTTTGCGCCTCGTAAAGCGGCTTGGGTGAATGCACTTCCTGCGTAGCGTTTCTCGGCGATATTTGTAACGGTGATTCCATGTTGCATCCCACGTTCAAAAAGTGTCGGCACCTTCTGCCACGAGAGTGGATCAACTCGATCATCCCATTTCAACGCATTGAGCAATCGCCCCGGAGTACCAGAATTGGGAACGCGCACTGTATATCCGAGCATGCCGTGCACTCCAGGAAGCTCCCCAGTCCCCAAACTTGTCAGATTCGTGACTGTGGTGGAGGGAAAATGCGACGTTAATTGCGAGGCAGACTTCACCGCGGCAAATATTGGAAACTGTGATCTATAACTCTCCAAAGAGTTTGAACCCATTCCGTCAATCAACAGGAGACAACTCCTGCGAGATGGTGCCAGCGCGAGCCTATTTTCTACCCCCGAAAGTCCAAGGGATGCAAAAATCGATTGCGACAGATCTGCCAGTCCAAAGCCCACATCCCCATCCTGCCGTAAATAGCGTGGCAAGATACGCGCCATGGCACGCACCCCTAAAGCCGTTCTCCCAAAAGCTGGAGAGAACCCCGGCAAGATCATCGATATTGACGTCTCGCAGGAGATGTCGGAGTCCTTTCTTGAATACGCATACTCAGTTATCTACTCCCGAGCCCTGCCAGATGCCCGCGATGGGCTAAAGCCGGTACAGCGTCGCATCTTGCATCAGATGTTCGAGATGGGACTGCGCCCCGAAAAGGGACATGTGAAGTGCGCTCGAGTTGTTGGCGAAGTGATGGGAAAGTTGCATCCCCACGGAGATGGCGCGATCTATGACGCCGCAGTCCGCTTAGCCCAGCCATTTACCACCAGACTCCCCTTGATCGACGGCCACGGTAATTTCGGCTCGCTCGATGCCGGTCCAGCCGCGATGCGTTACACCGAGGCTCGACTTGCTCCGGCAGCAATGGCGATGGTCGATGAAGCTGACGAAGATACCGTGGACTTCGGCGGAAACTACGACGGCCAACTGCTCGAACCTCTCGTTCTTCCCGCCGCTTTTCCCAATCTCTTGGTCAATGGCGCCACCGGCATAGCAGTCGGCATGGCGACCAATATGCCCCCACACAACTTGGGTGAAGTAGTTGCCGCGGCTAAGCATCTGATCGATAACCCCAAGGCGACCCTTAAAGCCCTTATGAAATTTGTTCCCGCACCCGACTTCCCAACTGGAGGAGAGATTATCGGCCTTGAAGGCGTCGCAGATGCCTATGCCGCTGGCCGCGGATCTTTCAAAGTCAGAGCTACCGCGGTCATCGAAAAAGTTTCTTCGCGCAAACAGGGAATCGTTATCACCGAATTTCCCTACAATATCGGTCCGGAGAAGGTAGTCGAAAAGATTGCGCTCCTCGTAAAGGGGAAAAAAATCCTCGGGATATCCGACATCATCGATCTATCAGATGGTCAGCAGGGTACAAAGGTTGTCATCGAGATCAAGAATGGTTACGAACCCGAAGAGATTCTTGAACAGTTATACAAACTGACGCCGATGGAAGATCAATTTTCGGTAAATGCAGTGGCGCTCGTCAATGGCAAGCCGCTCACCTTGGGTTTGAAAGAGTTGCTTCAAGTATTTATTGACCACCGTATCGAGGTAGTTCGCCGCCGCTCTGAATTCCGAAAGGCAAAGGCCGAAGGACGCTTAACCCTGGTCGATGGCTTGCTGAAGGCAATTATCGATATCGATAAGGTCATCAAAATCATTCGTGGCTCTGAGGATGCGCAGGCCGCAAAGGATGCGCTGATAAAGGGATTCAAGTTAAGCGATGAGCAAGCTACTTATATCTTGGATATGCCATTGCGCCGCCTCACCAAAGTTAGCAAGCTAGAACTTGAGACCGAGCAAGCGCAATTGAGCGAAACTATCGCCTCTTTAAAGAAGTTGCTCTCTAGCGAAGCAAATATTAAGGCCCAAGTTTCTGCGGAATTAACTGCTGTTTCCAAGAGTTTTGCCACACCGCGTCGCACACGCATTGGTGCTGAATAAATAAAAAATGGCAGATGCGTTATGCATCTGCCATGTGTAAGAGTTGAGATTAAGCGTTAAAAGTTACCAACTTAGTAGCTAGATCGAATTCTGCGCTAATAACTTTGATTTCGCCAGCCTTGATTGCCTCTTCAATGATCGAGCTCTGCGAAATGGCTTGAGCAGCAGATGCCATCGCATTCGCCTTCACCGAATCACTCAATGTGTGGTTTGCCGGAAGAGCTAAAATAGTTGGCTTAATCTTGTTGACCAATGCGTCGATATGTCCGCCAGCGCTTCCGCCTGACTTAATAAGAGCCTCTGTAGCCTTTACTGCGCCACAACCACTATGCCCCATTACGACGATCAGCGATGTTGACAGGTGCTCAACTGCGTATTCCAAGCTGCCGAGAACATCATCATCGATTACGTTTCCTGCGTTGCGCACTACGAACAAGTTGGTAGGAGTCACGCCGAAAACTTCATCACTCTGAACGCGTGAATCGGAGCAACCGAGGATCGCGGCGAAGGGCCACTGGCCATCGGTCCAGACCTTTCCTGCAGGTGAATAATTCTTGTGGTACGCATGGCCCTTGGCTACGCGAGAGTTCCCCGACTTGAGGTAAGCCAGGGCTTGCTCAGGGGTAATGCGAGCGCCATCTGGACGAGGATTCTCTAGAGCTGCCGCAAAGGCAGTATCAGAGCCGAGTAGGGATGGAAGGAGGGCTGCCGCCGCCGCGATAGGCGCTCCACGCAAGAGAGAACGACGTGAAATATTTGAATTATTCAATTAAAGCTCCAAATCGGATTATTTTCATGGAAATGACTGGGTGACCTACAGGTGATCTAGATGATTAACCTAAAATTAAAGGAGGGGTTACCCCCACATTAACTGAAATAAAGCGAGCCTTTAAGCGTCAATCCGATCGCGGTCGATCTCGGCGCTAGAAATGAACTCTTTGCGCGGTGCCACTTCATTGCCCATCAGGAGTTCGAAGATAGCTTCTGCCGCTTTGGCATCTTTCATCGTGACCCGCCGTAGCGTTCTCTTTTCGGGATCCATCGTCGTTTCACGCAACTGGTCGGCATCCATCTCGCCCAGACCTTTGTAGCGCTGCACCGGCTCTTTCCAACGTTTTCCGCTCTTCGTGAGATCGGCCAACAATTTTTTCATCTCATCGTCGGAGTAGGTGTAATACATCTCGCCACGTTTGCCACCCACAACATCGATGCGATGCAAGGGAGGAATGGCGGCAAAAACTCGGCCATCTTCAATGAGCGGGCGCATGTAGCGATAAACCAAGGTGAGCAATAAACAGCGAATGTGCGCGCCATCTACATCAGCATCTGACATGAGAATTACCCGGCCATAGCGCGCATCATCAAGCGTGAATGAAGCCCCAGAACCTGCTCCAATAACCTGAATAATCGAAGCGCACTCGTTGTTTTCAAGCATCTGAGAGAGCGAAGCTTTCTGTACATTCAGAATCTTGCCGCGTATCGGCAAAATCGCCTGGAATTCAGAGTTACGTGCCGCCTTGGTAGTGCCCAGAGCTGAATCTCCCTCAACGATAAAGAGTTCGGTCCTTCCGGTGTCATCAGAGCGGCAATCCGAGAGTTTCGTAGGAAGGGAGCTGTTCTCTAGAGCGCTCTTGCGGCGCTGCAAATCTTTGTGGGCTCGAGCAGAGATTCGTGTGCGAGAAGCCGCGGCCACCTTCTCCAAAATGGCGCGGGCCGTGGCCCTGTCAATCCGCTTTGTCGATGCGAAGAAATTCTTCAACTCTTCGCCGACGACGTTGGCTACGATCTTTGTCGCCGCCGCGGTACCTAGTACCTCTTTTGTCTGGCCTTCAAATTGTGGTTCGGACATACGCACGGTGACTACCGCAGTAATTCCTTCAAGGACATCATCTTTAATGACATCCATCTCATTGTTCTTGAGAGTCTTACTATTTCGCAGCTCTTCATTAAAAGCTTTTGTAATTGCCCGTTCAAAACCTAAGGTATGCGTTCCGCCCTTTGGCGTGGAGATGATATTTACGAATGAGGACATTGTCGTATCAAAGCCATTGCCCCATTGCAGCGCGATATCAACTCCCATGGTGCGATTAACCTCAGTAGGCATCATGTGCCCTTTGTCATCCAGAACTGGAACGGTTTCGGTGTACTCCCCGCTTCCAGTAAGGCGTATTACCTCTCCAACAGGCTCATCAGGGCGCAGAAATGTGCAAAATTCAGAGATTCCGCCCTTATGGAGGAAGACCTCTGTGCTCTTTGACTTACTTCGATTATCAGTGACGGTCAATTGCAGCCCTGGCACGAGATATGAAGTCTGGCGAGCACGCGCATAAATATCTTCAATCGCAAGTTCTGCCTCTTTAAGGAAGATCTGTTTATCAGCCCACCACTTGGTGCGTGTACCTGTGACCTTTGCGGCCACCTTTCCAATTACCCGAAGGCCGGACTTCTCCTCAAATGGAGCCTTAGGTCCATCCCCATCAAATATTCCCGCAGTGCCCCGCTGGAAGGACATCCAATAAATCTTCCCATCGCGATCCACTTCAACATCAAGCCTTGATGCCAAGGCGTTTACCACCGAGGCTCCAACGCCGTGCAACCCACCCGAAGCGGCGTAAGAGCCCCCGCCAAATTTTCCGCCGGCGTGCAATTTTGTCATCACAACTTCTACGCCAGTGAGTCCAGTCTTCGGCTCTTTGTCGACGGGAATTCCGCGGCCATTATCATGGACTTCAACAGATCCGTCGGCCTCTAAATTGATTTCAATCTTGGTGCAGTGACCAGCCAGGGCTTCATCCACTGAGTTATCAATAATCTCCCAAAGGCAGTGCATAAGCCCGCGAGAATCAGTTGTACCGATATACATTCCAGGGCGCTTACGAACAGCGTCGAGCCCTTCAAGGACCGCGAGGTCTTTGGCGGTATAGCCATTAGCAGTGGTAGCAGTTTTATCATCGGTGGCCATGGGCGCCAAGGTTATCGGGCGGAACTCTGAGAAATTGCCGAATAGGAGGGAAAAGGGGGAGTTTTTTCTGTGAATTACGATAAATCAGCAAAAGTGGCGCCCTCAAATTGAAAAGGGAATAAACTACCTATGCATTACTGTTCCACTACCGTCCGAAGAAGTTACGAATAGAGCACGATTCACAGACAAGGAGCAGTCGATGACCGAACAGATGATCCTCGAACCTACCCCTCTCAATGCCGTTGACCGTTGTGACCGTTGTGGGGCTCAGGCTTATGTCCGTGCGACCTTGCTTAACGGTGGAGAGTTATTGTTCTGTGGCCACCATGCAAAAGAGTATTCTGCGGGGCTAAAGCCGCTCGTTGCTAAGATTCAAGACGAGACCTCTAGGTTGGTTGAAACACCCTCTACAGCTGAATAAACCTTATTTTTCATACCTTCTAACCTCTTTCTTTCCAGAGCCTATTGCTCTGGAAAGAAGATATTTTCTACAACCAACGAGACGGCATAGAGCCAATTCTCTTGATCCATATGATTTGCCGTGAAGTCATCTACAGTCCTGCCCAAGGTATAGGCCTGGAACATAACGGCAGCAGTGCGAGGTTGGAGCAGTGGATTTCCCAATCCCCGTAGCTGCAGATCGCGATAAAGATCAGCGATGGTCTCCGTCAATCTCTCTTGCTCCGCACCTAATGCTGCAGCCATCCTTGGATTGTGCATCACCTTTGAGATTGCTGTGAGACGCTCAATGCGGTTATCCGCCAATTCAGGAGATTGAAAACTCTTTGCAACCTCAGGAAGGCGATGGACCAACTGCTCCCGCGAGGAGACGGTACTAAATAAATCATTCAGAATTTCGATGGAGGCATTTACGTAACCCGAGAAGCGGCGAACTTGAGCGAGCTCAAGGAGCTCTGCGAAATCTTGAAAGTGGTGATACAACGATCCGCGCGAGATGCCGGAGATTTCTAATACCTTCTCGCTGGTGATCTCATCAAGTGTCAAGTCGTTAAGAAGAACTACAACAGTCTTGATTAACTCATCCTTTGTTGGGTGGATTCCATTTCTTGCCTCACGAACTTGCGCAGTTGCTGTAACCATGTGTGACTGCCTCTCTTGAATGACTAAACATTTACCATCGAGAATTAATAAGCGAGACCGCTTAAGTTGATGAATGTAATGTTTAATGAACATCAATACAAGGAATCTAGGATGAATGTTGAATTATTACTTGTATAACCATTTAGATAGTGCACTTTAAGCGATTAAACTCTTACGAATGTCACTTTAAATTCTCTTTATGTGAGCCATCGCAGAATGGTTTCTCTTTTGATCTTCCGCACCCGCAGAGTTTGAAATCAGTCTTGCTCTCAAGAATGTTGCCATCGCTATCAACAAAATCTGCAGTTCCGGTAAATCGCAGTGATCCACTCTGCGGGTTTCGAAAAATTTTTGGATTGTTAGTCATGAATAATTTGAACTTCGATATTAATCTAAATAATCGCGAAGTACTTGTGAACGTGATGGGTGACGCAACTTTGACATCGTCTTAGACTCGATCTGTCGAATGCGCTCACGCGTTACTCCGTAGACCTTTCCGATCTCATCGAGCGTCTTGGGTTGACCATCAGTTAACCCAAAGCGCATTGCAACCACACCAGCTTCGCGCTCGGATAACGTATCAAGAACTGCGTGTAACTGCTCTTGTAAAAGTGTGAAAGACACTGCATCGGCGGGCACAATTGCTTCAGAATCTTCAATGAGATCACCGAACTCCGAATCACCTTCTTCGCCCAAGGGAGTGTGTAGAGAAATTGGTTCGCGACCATACTTCTGCACTTCTACTACCTTTTCCGGCGTCATATCGAGCTCTTTTGCGAGCTCCTCTGGTGTCGGTTCGCGTCCGAGATCCTGCAGCATCTGACGTTGCACACGCGCCAACTTATTAATTACTTCGACCATGTGTACTGGAATACGAATCGTGCGGGCTTGGTCAGCCATAGCGCGGGTGATTGCTTGACGAATCCACCAGGTTGCATATGTCGAAAACTTATAACCCTTGGTGTAATCGAACTTTTCAACGGCGCGAATCAGTCCCAAGTTACCTTCTTGAATAAGATCCAAGAAGAGCATGCCTCGACCGGTATAACGCTTTGCCAATGAAACAACGAGGCGAAGGTTTGCTTCCAGAAGGTGGTTTTTAGCGCGCCGTCCTTGCAGCACTAGTTGCTCATATTCGCGCTTCAATTTCTTATCTAATTTCTTATCATGTGCAAGTTTCTCCTCGGCAAAGAGCCCTGCTTCTACTTGGAGTGAAAGTTCCACTTCCATCTCGGCATTCAGAAGCGGTACTCGTCCAATTAACTTGAGGTAATCCTTTACAGGATCTGCAGTTGCACCAGCAGTTAATACAGTTTGGGCAGGTGCATCATCCTCTTCAGAATCTTTAATGGTGAAGGCATTCTCTTCATTTTGAGATTCTTCGGCGACATTGACGACGCGAATCTCTGCCTTCTCTTCCTCTTCAGCGACAATCTCTTTAACTTCTTCAACTAAAGTATCTAAATCTTCTAATTCAATCTCTTCGAGTTCAACCTCTTCGCCATCAATCTTTGTGATCAACGGAGATGCAACTTTCGCCGAACTAGCCTTAGGAGGATTCTTTATGGCTTCTTCGGCGGCGCGTCGAGCTTCGAGTTCTGCCTTGGTGGGGAAACGATGCGCTGCTTTACGCTCTGCTTTTTCGCGCTCTTCCGCCTCGCGCTGTGCTTTAAGCGCCGCCAACTCAGCCTTGGTAGGGAAACGATGTGGTGCTACTGCTGCTTTCTTTGCGGGAGCTTTCTTTGCGGGAGCTTTTTTAGCTACGACCTTCTTTGCGGAAACTTTTGTAGAAACTTGCGCAGGCGCTGCTTTCTTTGTCGCCACTTTTTTTACGGCGCTCTTTTTAGCTGTTGCGCTACTTGCTTGGTCGCCTTTTTTGGGCGCACGAATTACAGCCACGGAGCATCCTTTGGTTTACCTGGCCTAACTTTACTGACCAGTGGAATCGATAGGCATATTATAATTTGTCCACAGCCTTAAATGCACATCCAAGGCCGGAATTTGGGGGCGTTTTACCCCCTGTTTAGCTTTTGAGCGCCTTGCGCAGCAGATCTCCCATGGATTCGACTTCAATCAGGAAGCCATCATGGCCAAAGGGCGATGAAATGGTCTCTAAGGGTCGCGCCGAAGGCGTCAACTCCACGATCTCTTCCTGGAGGCGGAGCGGAAAGAGGCGATCGGTATCGATCGAAATCACGGAAACTGGGATCGAAATGGCTCCCAGGGCGGCTGCAACTCCCCCACGGCCCCGGCCGACATCATGAGAGTTCATGGCCTCGGTCAAGACGATGTAGGTATTGGCATCAAATCTCTTAGCCAGCTTCATGGCCTGATGATCGAGATAGGACTCGACGGCATATCGCCCAGTCTCATCCCCCTGGAGTTCACGCCCAAAACGCACATCCATCTCCGATTCGGTGCGGTAGGTCAGATGGGCAATTCGCCTAGCAATACCCATACCCTCGGTGGGGCCGATTTCCTGCTCATAATAATCACCATCATTGAAATATGGATCGCTCTTGATGGCGCGAATCTGAATGGACGCGCCTGCGATTTGGTCACCTGTGGCCACCGCGGAAGAGCCGATGGTGCAGATTGCTTCCACGCGATCTGAGTGGTCAATGGCCCACTCCAACGAACGCATTCCACCCAACGAGGGGCCAACCGCTAACACATAACTCTTAATCCCTAAGAGATCTGTCACCCGCAATTCGGCAGCGACCATATCTCGAATAGTTAGAACAGGAAAACGGGAGCCCCAACGCTTTCCATCTGGCGCTATTGAAGAAGGGCCAGTACTCCCCTGACAGCCACCGATCACATTGGGGCAGATAATAAAATATTTGTTGGAATCAAGAGGAAGACCTGGGCCAACCATCGATGGCCACCAGCCAGGTACATCAGCCCATCCAGTTAACGCATGATTAACCAGAATGGCGTTATTGCGATCAGCATTTAACTGCCCCCAGGTTTGGTAGGCAATGGTGATATCGGGAAGGACCTCACCCGATTCTAGGGTGAGGTCTCCAATCTTTATGAATTGGCGAGCGCCCGGATCGTGGCCTTCTAGCCACGCACCCGTTACGGGACAATCGCTCTCATTCATATATGTATTTACTTCGCCGCAGCAAAGCCTCCATCGAGATCCGCCTTGATGTCGACGATATTTTCCAGACCGACAGAGAGACGAACTAAACCAGGTGTCACCCCGGCGGTGAATTGCTCTTCAACGCTGAGCTGCGAATGGGTAGTAGACGCTGGATGAATCACGAGTGACCTCACATCTCCAATGTTGGCTACATGCGAGTGCAACTTCAAGCCCTCAACAAACTTCTTTCCAGCCTCAATCCCCCCTTTGATCTCAAAGGAGATCACCGCGCCAGTGCCCTTAGGCGCATATTTCTTAGCCAGATGGTTCCATGGCGAATTGGCAAGTTCAGCGTAATTGACGCTCTCAACCTGGGGATGAGAATTGAGGTAAGCGGCCACCGCTCTAGCATTTTCAATATGGCGTTCGATGCGCAACGAGAGCGTCTCAAGACCAATTGCTAATAGCCATGCGTTAAATGGACTTACCGCAGCGCCCGTATCGCGCAGCAGAGTAAGTCTAATCTTGAAGATGTAAGAAAGGTTGGCTCCAAAGGCGGAACCGACTCCAAGCGCCTGCGCATAAACAAGCCCGTGATACGAAGGATCTGGCTCGTTAAAGCCAGGAAACTTCGCCTTTTGTAATGCGTAGTCAAAGTTTCCAGAATCTACGATCGCCCCGACGATTGAGTTTCCGTGGCCCGATAAGAACTTGGTCGCTGAGTGGATTACCACATCGGCGCCATGTTCGATCGGACGTATGAGAAATGGCGTTGCAACAGTGTTATCGACTATGAGGGGGATTCCATTTTCATGGGCCACTTTTGCGACCGCTTCAATATCCAAAATGTCATTTTTCGGATTGGAGATTGTCTCGCCAAAAAAGGCTTTGGTATTTGGACGAACTGCTTTACGCCACGACTCGGGGTCATCTGGATTCTCAACGAAGGTGACTTCGATTCCAAACTTGGGCAAGGTGTAATGAAACAAGTTATACGTTCCGCCGTAGAGGCTGGGAGAAGAAACAATGTGATCGCCCGCTTGAGCGACGTTCAAGACCGCATACGTTGTAGCTGCAGATCCAGATGCGACGAGAAGTGCTGCAACTCCCCCTTCAAGCGCGGCAATCCGCTGTTCGACTGCATCTTGCGTTGGATTCATAAGACGGGTGTAGATATTTCCCAGCTCCGCTAAGCCAAAGAGATCTGCCGCATGCTTCGTATCGCGAAATACATAAGCAGTCGTCTGAAATAGTGGTAATGCTCGTGCACCTGTCGATGGATCAGGGACTTGGCCGGCATGAATTTGACGAGTTTCGAAGCCCGCTTTTTCTGGTGAAAATGACATTACATTCCTCCTAAGACTCTAGGGGGTGCAGAAATAAAAGGGGTTCACCCATTTCATTTGCGACCCACGCTTGCTAATTGCACTGTGCAATTAACCTGGTCTTCACCCGGAGCACCCCACCGTGGTGGAGGGTTGCCGTCCAGTAAGCCGGGGCTAAAAACTGGAACTCGTGACCTGCCCAAATAATAAACAGGAGTTACCCAGATGACAAATCAGAGCCACTGAGGAGGTTGAAGGGTTTTAAGAGGGAGGTGAATTTTCCCGCCACCCCGATGTGATCGGCAGACGGCGATCCTTGCCGAATGCCCTGCGAGAAATCTTTGGACCTGGCGGATACTGGCGCCTCTTAAATTCAGCGCGATCTACCATCTGGATCACTTTCGTAGCAAGTTCCTTATCAAAGCCTGCTGCAATCAGCCCCTGTAAACCTCCGTCATTTTCGATGTATATCGTCAGCAGCTGGTCGAGCAATTGATAATCGGGTAGTGAATCGCTGTCCTTCTGGTCCGGGCGCAATTCTGCACTTGGCTCTTTGGTGATCGAGTTAAGTGGAATCGGTTGGGGTTCTCCCCGAGCAGCTGCCACCTTGTTGCGCCATCGGGCGATAGCCCAGACCTCGGATTTCAAGAGGTCCTTGATAGGCGCATAGCCCCCAACGGCGTCGCCATAAAGAGTCGAATATCCAACGGCTAGCTCAGATTTATTTCCGGTGGCCAAAACCAAGTGGCCCTCTTGATTGGAAAGTCCCATAAGCGTGGTTCCGCGGACTCGGGCCTGCACATTCTCTTCAGCTATCCCGGTAAGCCCCAAAGTGTTGAGGAAAGCATTCACCATACTTTGAATCTCTATGACACGAAAATTTAGACCGATGAGTTTCGCCGAATCAGCAGCATCGCTTAATGAGTGATCGGATGAATACTGACTTGGCATCGCCACTCCAAAGACGCGCTTAGCTCCTATTGCGTCCGCGGCAATCGCGGCCGTTACGGCCGAATCGATACCACCGGAAAGGCCAAGAATGACAGATGGAAAGCCATTCTTCTTAACATAATCTCTTAAGCCAACGACGAGCGCTTGCCAGATTTCGCCTTCAATCTCCAGGCGGGGGGCTATGCCATGGTTAATTTTCAGGTATCCGCCGACCCGCTCTTCGCTGATAATGAGGTCTGGGTTGCTGGTCAAAGCCTGAGCATCAAGATCAACAACTAATAGCCCGTCATCAAATTGTGGGGCGCGGGCAATTAGCTCTCCTGTTTCCGAAACCGCGATGCTATCTCCATCGAAGACTAGATCATCTTGCCCACCCGTCATATTTACATAGAGCAGCGGGGCGCCCATTTCTCGTGCGCGACGACGAACTAGCGCAGCCCTAACATCATCTTTATTTCTCTCAAAGGGACTGCCATTAGGAACAACAACCAAACCAACGGTTCGTGCCGCCAGTTCTGCTACTGGCCCCTTCTCGCGCCAAATATCTTCACAGATTGCAATTCCAATATCGATTCCGTGAACTCGAATAACCAGGGATTGTTCTCCAGGGAGAAAATTCCGGTATTCATCAAAGACGCCGTAGTTGGGAAGATGATGCTTGATATACCTTGCCACAACCTGACCGCGGTGAATAACTGCAACGGCATTTTGTGGACGATGTGAGGGGCTCTCTTCCAGATAGCCAACGACGCTTACTAGATCACCAAAATCACCTAAGTGTGCGGCAAGTGCCGTCATCGCCGTCTTGGAGGCGAGACGAAAGGTGGCGCGGTTTGCGAGATCTTCAACGGGATACCCAGTCAGGACCATCTCGGGTAGTACTAAAACATGCACGCCTGCCGTGGCTGCCTTTGCGGCATATTCTAAAATTAATTGCGAGTTTGACTCCAGGGCACCTACCGTCGGATTTACCTGTGCCAGGCCCACTCGAAGCTGACCAATGACCTGTGGGCTCATGAATAAATCCTACCCGCGGCACTACCAATGCGGGCTTTTCGATAGACTTATTACAAGCCGCGGACCAGAACTGGCAGCGAGCCTTAAGGGGAATTTATGTCTAACGCCCGTACCCGCCGTACCTCTATCCCAGAGCTCGCCGCCAAAAAAGCTCGTGGCGAAAAATGGTCCATGATTACAAGTTATGAGGAGATGACTGCTGCCATCTTTGACGAGGCAGGGATCCCAGTCCTTCTTGTCGGCGACAGTGCAGGCAATAACTTTCTTGGGGAAGAGAACACCATCCCAGTAACTTTAGAGCAGATGATCATGCTCTCTCGTGCAGTTGTAAAAGGATCTAACAAGGCGATGGTAGTCGCCGACCTCCCCTTTGGAAGTTACGAAAAATCTCCCCGACAGGCCCTGGAAAGCGCCACTCGGCTCTTCAAAGAGGCACACGTACATGCGGTTAAGTTGGAGGGCGGAAAGAAAGTTGTCCCGCAAATCAAGAAACTCATCGAGGCGGGCATCCCAGTCATGGGGCATCTCGGCCTTACCCCACAATCGGTCTACGCCCTTGGTGGTTTTAAAGTGCAAGGGCGAGGCGAAGATGCCAGACGAATTATTAAGGATGCAAAGGCTCTACAAAGCGCTGGTGTCTTCTCCCTGGTCCTAGAGATGGTCCCTGCCGAACTCGCTGCCGAAATTTCCGCAGCACTCGACATATCCGTGATTGGAATTGGGGCAGGAGCGCAGTGCGACGCCCAAGTGATTGTCTGGACCGATCTCATGGGGCTAACAGAGAATCCACCAAAGTTTGCTAAGGCCTACAGAAACCTGCGCAGTGAAATATCAGGAGGGGTAAAAGAGTGGATGGAGGACGTGGCATCGGGCAAATTCCCTGCTGAGGAGCAGAGCTTTCACTAGGCTCTATCCATGGCGCGATTTGCAGTTGATTTGACCCCATTGCGCAAGAATAAAAATCTACGATATATCTTTATCTCTGGAGTTATTTCTCGTTTCGGTACCTCGCTCACCCTGGTCGCCCTGCCCTTTCAAATCAAAGAACTCACCAACTCGTACATTGCGGTGGGAGCCATGGGGGCCGTCGAGATCACCCCTTTGATTATCTTCGCGCTCTGGGGAGGCGTCCTCGCCGATTCGATAGATCGCAAGAAGATGGTCTGGCGCTGCGAAGCCGGAGCCTTAATATTCTCAGCCACTCTTCTGGGCAACTCGCTACTCCATAAGCCACATCTTCTGGTTCTATTTGTGGCAGCCGCCGGTTTTTCTGCGGTAGATGGGCTCGCTAGTCCAAGTTTTAGCGCGATGATCCCCCGACTGGTGGAGCACGATGACCTTCCCGCCGCGCAAGCGATCATGTCTTTCCGCTGGCAATTTAGCTCGATCATTGGACCGGCACTTGCTGGGGTGATCATCGCTACTAGTGGAGTAAAAACGGCCTACAGCATCGACATCTTCACCTACATAATCTCGGTCATATTCATGTTGAAGATATCGGCGATCCCCCCTGTAAAAGATAGCGCTACTAAATCCATCAGGGCGCTCTTTGGAGGCCTGCAGTACGCCGCATCTAGAAAGGATCTGGTCGGGACTTACATCATCGATCTCACCGCTATGTTCTTCGCGATGCCAAATGCGCTCTTTCCCTTTTGGGCCGATCAAATCCACTCCCGCTGGGCTTTGGGCCTCTTTTATTCAGCAGGTGTGGTCGGTTCGATCCTTGTTACCGCTACCAGCGGATGGATGAATCACTTCACGCGACATGGATGGGCCATAACTGGTGCTGCTATTGGTTGGGGATTGTGCATTGCACTTGCCGGCACCACCAACTCCCTCTGGTTGGTCCTGCTCTTTCTTGCCTTAGCGGGAGCATCTGATCAAGTAAGCGGACTCTGTCGCCAAACTTTATGGAACCAAACGATTGATGATGAGTATCGTGGCAGGCTGGCAGGTTTAGAACTGCTTTCCTACTCGGTCGGTCCGCTTGCTGGGCAGTTACGCGCCGGTACTACGGCGGCAGCCACCTCGTTGCGTACATCAGTCATCTCGGGTGGCCTTCTATGCATTGGATTTGTCACTCTGGCCGCCGCAAAATTGCCAGAATTTCGCAATTTTGATTTAAAAACTAATACATATGCGATCGAACAGAGAGCAAAGAAAAATAAAGGGCCCAATATCAATTAACGAATCCCTCAAAAAGTCGAAAATGCATAAAAAGTGAGAAAAAGATTGTTGCGACACGCACTCACTTTTATATCGAAAATAGTGGCTTCTTAGTGCAATTGCTGTCACGATTCTCCTTGAACAGGTTCGGTGACGGATCGAACCATTCTGATAGGAGATGTACATGGCTGCAGCTAAGAAAACTGCTCCAAAGCGTCGCAAGAAGGCAGCTGCTAAGGC
>TBL_comb47_HYPODRAFT_10003510_pt1 | contig 18527 bp, 14 predicted proteins | sample TroBogypolimnion_40_FD_10682 | JGI IMG/M metagenome (IMG submission 10682)
CCCTAGTAACCGAGCAAGTCGCAGCCAAGACGCCGCTCACCGGCGAAGAACGGATGGTGATCGTCGCATCCTCGGTCGGCACGGTCTTCGAGTGGTACGACTTCTACCTCTACGCGACCTTGGCCCCCTTCTTCGCCACGCTGTTCTTCCCCAAGGGCAACGACACGGCCGCCCTGCTGTCGGCCTTCGCGGCCTACGCGGCGGGCTTCCTGGTCCGTCCCTTCGGGGCCCTAGTCTTCGGCCGTATCGGCGACATCATCGGCCGCAAGTACACATTCCTGGTCACCATCATGGTCATGGGCATGTCCACCTTTGGTGTGGGCCTCCTGCCCACCTACGCCACCATCGGCTGGTGGGCTCCCATCATCATGGTCAGTCTGCGCCTGCTCCAGGGCTTGGCCCTGGGCGGTGAGTACGGCGGCGCGGCCACCTACGTGGCTGAGCACTCTGCTCCCAATCGCCGCGGCTACAACACCAGCTGGATCCAGACTACGGCCACCGTGGGCTTCTTCCTCTGCTTGGGCATCATCTTCGCCTGCCGCACCACCATGACCAAGGAGGCCTTCGCTACCTGGGGCTGGCGCATCCCCTTCTGGATGTCCATCGCCCTGCTGGGTGTCTCCGTCTGGATCCGCCTGAAGCTGCACGAGTCCCCAGTCTTCACCAAGATGAAGGCCGAGGGTAAGGGCTCCAAGGCCCCCCTCACGGACAGCTTCCTCAAATACCCCAACAACAAGTACGCCCTCTTGGCCCTGCTGGGCGCCACCATGGGCCAGGGCGTGGTCTGGTATACCGGCCAGTTCTACGCGCTGTTCTTCCTCCAGATCACGCTGAAGCTGGACTTCACCGTCACCTACATCCTCATCGGCACTTCGCTGCTGCTGGGCACGCCCTTCTTCATCTTCTTCGGCTGGCTTTCAGACAAGATCGGCCGCCTCAAGATCATCATGGCGGGCTGTCTGATCGCCGCCTGCACCTTCTTCCCCATGTTCAAGGCGCTCACCCACTACGTGAACCCCGCCCTGGAGAAATTCCAATACAACACCCAGATCACCGTGGCCGGCAACCGCGCCGACGAGACCTTCAACCTCTTCGTGGGCCCCTGGAGCAAGTTCACGGAGCTGGACCGCGTGAATGACTTCTTTGGCAAGCAGGGCCTCAACTTCACCAAGATCACTCCCGAGGCCGGCAAGATGGTGGTCGCCACCATCCAGGGTAAGAACCCCAAAACGGGCCAGATCGTCACCACCCGTGTGGAAGGCTTCAACAAGGACACGGAAGCCACCCTGAAGAAGGCCCTGACCGAACTCGGCTATCCAAAGGAAGCCGACCGGACCCAGGTCAACTACCCAATGACCCTCCTGATCCTGTTCGTGTTCCTCATCTACGTGACCATGGTCTACGGGCCCATCGCGGCGTTCCTGGTGGAGCTCTTCCCCACCAACATCCGGTACACCTCCATGTCCCTGCCCTATCACATCGGCAACGGCTGGTTCGGTGGCATGCTGCCCCTCTTCGCCACGGCCTTGGTGGCCTTCCACGGCAACATCTACTACGGCATCTGGTATCCCGTCATCATCGCCCTCATCACCGTGGTGATCGGTTCCCTCTTCCTGAAGGAAACCAAGGATCGGGACATCAGCACCTACGAACACTAGACAGGCTTCCGGCGCCTGTCGCTGGAACGGAAAGGAGGCCGGGCGAGTGGAGCGATCCCTCGCCCGGTCCCCGTTTCAGCGCATCCGGCCTGAATCTGCGAAGGGTCGACGCTCACCCTCCAGCGGGGCAAACGATTACTGGACAAGGCTTCCGGTGAACCGGAAAATGAACAACACTCAGCCCCACAACTCAATCTGAACCGTTCCTGACTTCCCACGGAATCCGCGCGCGCGGACTGATTTCTGAACACCCTACTTGCTCTCTCTAACCCAGACACGGAGCCAGCCCATGTCCGAAGACCTCTACCCTGTCAAACCGCACATCCGGGAGCGGGCCCACATCAAGACCATGGAGGAGTACCAGCGCCTCTACCGCCTCTCCCTGGACAACCCTGAGTGGTTCTGGGGCGAGCAGGCCAAGACGCTCACGTGGTTCCATCCCTGGCAGTCGGTCTTCGATGCGGACTATCAGGAAGTTGATTTCTCCTGGTTCTCCGGTGGTCGCATCAACGCCTGCTTCAACTGCGTGGACCGCCACCTGCCTCACCTGGGGGACAAGACCGCCCTCATCTGGGCCCAGGACGAGCCGGGCCAGTACACTCACATCACCTACCGTGATCTCAAGCATCATGTCGCCCGAGTGGCCAACGTGCTGCTGCATCACGGCGTGAAAAAGGGCGATCGGGTCTGCCTCTACATGACCATGATCCCTGAGCTGGTCTACACCATGCTGGCCTGCGCCCGCATCGGCGCTGTCCACTCCGTGGTCTTCGGCGGCTTCTCAGCAGAAGCGATCCGCGACCGCATCGTGGATGCCCGCTGCAAGGTGGTGGTGACCGCCAATGAGGGCATGCGGGGCGGCAAGCGCGTGCCCCTGAAGCGCACCGTGGATCGCGCCATCGAAGGCATGTCCCTGGTGGAGACGGTGCTGGTGGCCCGCCGCACTGACGGTGATGTTCCTATGCAGCCCGGCCGCGACTACTGGCTCGACGAGGAGACCACCAAGCAGCGTTCGACCTGCACCCAGGAGTGGATGGGGGCCGAGGATCCGCTCTTCATCCTCTACACCTCCGGCAGCACCGGAAAGCCCAAGGGCCTCCTGCACACCACGGGTGGCTACCTCACCTATGCCGCCTTCACCCACAAGCTGGTCTTCGATTACCATCCCGAGGACATCTATTTCTGTGCTGCGGATATCGGCTGGGTTACAGGCCACAGCTACATCGTGTACGGCCCGCTGGCCAACGGCGCCACCTCGGTCATCTTCGAGTCCACGCCCCTGTACCCGGATGCCGGGCGCTACTGGCAGATCATCGATGACCTCGGCGTGAACATCTTCTACACGGCCCCCACAGCCCTCAGGGCTCTGGCCGCGGCCGGCGATGACGAGGTCAAGAAGTACAGCCGCAAGTCCCTCCGCATCTTGGGAACCGTGGGCGAGCCCATCAATCCCGAAGTCTGGAAGTGGTATCACGATGTCGTGGGTGACGGCCGCTGCACCGTGGTGGACACCTGGTGGCAGACCGAGACCGGTGGCATCCTCATCACGCCGCTGCCGGGCGTCACACCCACCAAGCCCGGGTCTGCCACGCTGCCCTTCTTCGGTGTGAAGCCAGTGATCGTGGACGCTGCCACGGGCGTGCCCATCGAGGGCAACGATGTCTCCGGCGCGCTCTGCCTCGCCACGCCATGGCCCGGCACGGCCCGCACGGTCCACGGCGACCACAAGCGTTTCAAGGAGACCTACTTCACCCAGTATCCGGGGTACTACTTCACGGGTGATGGAGCTCGCCGGGACGAGGACGGCTACTACTGGATCACGGGCCGCATCGATGACGTGATCAACGTCAGTGGACATCGCCTGGGCACCGCCGAGGTGGAAAGCGCCCTGGTGGCCCACGAGGCTGTGGCCGAGGCTGCGGTGGTGGGCTACCCGCACCCCATCAAGGGTCAGGGCATCTACTGCTACGTGCTGCTCAACCATGGCTATACCGACACCAACGCCCAGCAGCTTATGGGCGCCCTCAAGGAGCAGGTCCGTCAGGTCATCGGCGCCTTCGCGGCCCCCGACGTCATCCACATTGCCGCCGGCCTGCCGAAGACTCGTAGCGGGAAGATCATGCGCCGCATCCTCCGCAAGATCGCCTCCAGTGAATACGATGGCATGGGTGATATCTCCACCCTGGCGGAGCCTGAGATCGTAGCGAAGCTCATCGAGGAGCATCAGAAGGCCAACGGATAAGGCTCCGCACGCCGTGCGGCAGACAGTGAAAAGCCCGGCTTTGCCGGGCTTTTCACTGGAGGGAAAAAATTGGGACTAGACCAGGCCCCGCACGAAGGCGCGAATGAGGGCCTCGAAGCGGCCGGCGGCAGCGGCTCCGGCTTCGAGCACTTCCTTGTGGGTGAGGGCCTGAGGCAGGATGCCGGCGCCCATGTTGCACAGGCAGGAGATCCCTGCCACGCGCATGCCCTCCTGGCGGGCCACGATGGCTTCGGGCACCGTGCTCATGCCCACGGCGTCGGCCCCCAGTAGGCGGAAGGCGCGGATTTCGGCGGGAGTCTCGTAGCTGGGGCCCGTGAGGCCCAGGTAGACGCCTTCGCGCACCGTTTGGCCGAGTTGCTGAGCACAGGCCAGGAGGTGGCTCCGCAGCTCGGCATCGTAGATGGCCGTCATGTCCGGGAAGCGGGGGCCGGGGCCCACGTTGGGGCCAATGAGAGGGTTGGTGCCGAAGAAGTTGATGTGGTCCGTGAGGGCCATGAGCTCGCCCACACCGAAGGCGGGATTAAGGGCCCCGGCGGCATTGGTCAGCATCACGGTCTTCACGCCCAGGCGCCCGTAGAGGCGCATGGGGGAGACCACGAGGGGCATGGGATGGCCCTCGTAGAAGTGGAAGCGGCCCGCCTGGAGGACAACATTGCGGCCTTCGAACTCACAGAAGACCAGCTTGCCGCCGTGGCCTTCCACAGTCGGAGCCGGGAAGCCGGGTAGGTCCGTGAAGGGGATGGTGATCCCATTGCGGGCTTCGGCACTGTCCGCCAGGGCGCCCAGGCCGGAGCCCAGGACGATGGCCAACTCGGGCTGGTAGGGGACCTTGGACTGCAGGATCTGGAGGGCCGTGGTCATGTCATCCCCGAGGGTCTAGAAGGAGGGCGTAAGCGTCAGGGTGAGGATCACATCCGGCTGCAGGGCTGAGGGGCTCCTCAGCCAGACCCGGACCGGGTGGTAGACCGGGGGGGTGCCGAACTGGGGGATGATAATGACCGGGGTGGAGCCTCCGCTGCCGGTGAAGCTGAAGGTGCGGTTCATCTTGGGCAGGTCCACGTCGATGCGGTTCCCGGCCTGGAGGGCGGGGCTGATGGTGGCGCTGAGCACGCAGCGCTTGTCGGCGGTCAGCCTGAAGCCAGCAAAGACCAGCTCACCCGGTGTCAGGTTGGGGTAGAGCCCATTGACCTGAGTGGCCTGGGCCATGCTAAGGGGTACCACCGGCAGAGCGCCGGTGGGATCCGTGCCCCAGTCGTTGGCGAACACGGCCAGACTGCCGGTGCTGGGCCGGGGCCAGGGGATCCCGAAGGGGGTGCCGAGCGGAGCCAGGACCGCATCCGTGAAGATGGCGGCAAGGTCCACGGGTTCCGCAGAGAGCTTGCCCTCTTTCAGGCGGGTGATCTGGGTGTAGATGTTGAGGGGTTCGATATCACGGGCGGTGCCATCAGTCGCGCCGTTGGTGGAACCGGCGGGGCCGACGAAGAAGCGGGCGGCGGCCAGGGGGTTGATGGTGGACCAGTTGGCCTGGGCTCCTGGAATGGGGAGGCTGTTGGCGGTGAGGATCACCTGCCAGGCGAATGCCCTCACGGCAGGGGCGGAGTAGGGGTTCTTCTGGGCACTGGTCAGGGTAGAGAGATCCCGGACGTCCTTGAGGGAGGCCAGGGCAGTGCCCTTGGTGTCCGCCAGGTAGGGGGACTTGAGCACGTTGGCAGCCATGGCATCGGGGAGTCCCTCGATGAGGGCCATGTCCGGGACCAGGTTCGGGAGGGCTGTGCCGAGTGGGAAATAGGGATTCAGGGGCACGGCAAAGGTGCGGATGGCGCCGAGGCCGTTGGCGTAGAGGGCATTGCGGCCCAGCATGGGCAGGATCACGCCCTCGTCCCAGGCGTCATCATTGACGGGGCCGGCGGCAATGGAGCCGAAGTAGTGGAAAGCGTTGATGGAGGGATCGTAGGCCTGGGGGAAGGCAGTGGTGTCGTAGTTGATGTACGAGCCCTGGGCTTCTGTTCGGCCGGGCCAGTAGTGCAGGTCCAGGGTGTCGCCGGGCGTGGAATTCCCATAGTTGTAGACAAAGCTGGCGAGGGTGTCCCCGATGCCCAGGATGCGACTGCCGCTACCCAGGCCAGCGCTGCGGCCCGAGATGCTGGTCTCCAGGACGGCGGACTTGACGGAGCTGTCGGACACGCCGGTTCCCAGGTTGTAGGAGGGATTGACGAGCCACCACTCATCATTGAGACCCACGGTGACGTCCAGGGTGGTGTTGCCATTGATGACGGAATTGGGCGCGTTGTTGCCGGCAGGAGCGGTACCGTCCACGGCCTTGCGGATGCCATAGCGAAGGCGGTCAAGGGCGGGGGTGCTGCTGTTGATGCCGCCCGGCTCCGCCACGACATTGACGAAGCGGCTGGCACCACCAACGAAGGTACTCAGCACCTCGATCATGGTGGCCCGACCCCCGGGGACCGTCAGCGAGTACTGGCCGGGGGTATCCGTGGCCGAGCTGGTGGAGGTGGAGGTGATGAACACCCAGTTCGTGGTGGTGCTGCCGTCGGCCTGGGTCTGGGGGACCTGCTGGAAGGCTCGGATCAACACGCCGCGGGCGGGCAGGGTGACCAGATTGGTAGCTACCGAGGCGTCCGCCAGGCCGGTGGGGACGCCGTTGGCGTCCGTGGCCAGGGGGACTCGCACATAGTTGATTGTGCCGGAAACTGTGACCGTCCCATCCGCGGAGGAATGGGATTTTCCCTTGCAGGCCAAGACCAGGACCAGAAGCGCAATGGCCCCCATGGACTGGAGGAAAGCTCGGTACAGCCGCATGACCACCTCGAATAGGCGAAAAGTCCAAGTCTAACACGGCCTAGGGGCCCGGTCCCGCAGAGAGACCGGAGGGCACGCTTCCTTCGAATGCCGCCGAGGGCCAGGAAGTTCAGCGCTTGGCGCCGGGTCCGAGCAGGGCGTTCTGGGCCGCCAGATCCGCCGGGATCTCCTCTTCGTCGTTGAGCACCGGCAGGGGATTGCGCTGCACCCCATCGACCTTCAGCTCGAAGTGCAGATGGGGCCCCGTGGCGTTGCCGGTGCGGCCCACTTCTGCGATTTTCTGGCCCCGGTGCACGATGTCACCTTCATGCACCAGGTTCAGCTGGTGGTGGGCGTAGAGGGTGGCCACGCCATTGCCGTGATCCACCACCACATAGTTGCCGTACTGCTTGTGCTTGCCAGACATAACCACCTGGCCATCCAGGGCGGCAAAGACCGAAGTCCCGATGGGGGCCGTGAGGTCCACGCCTTTGTGCCGGCCCTTGTAGCGAACCCTCTTCTTGCGCTGGTTCTTCACGCGGACGGTCTTGGTCCGCATGCGGGGACCCCAGGCGGAACTGATGGTCCGGGTCTCCACGGGCCAGAGCAGGTCCAGACGCTCGGGATCGGCGGGAGCGAAGGTGGGCAGCAGGGCATTGAGTTCGGCCTCAGTGACCGGGGGCATGACGGGCTGCATGCGGGCCAGCAACTGGGAGCTGGTGGTCGGGGTCAGGTGGGAGTCCAGGACCGAGGCCTGTAGGGAGCCTTGGTTCGGGACCAAGGCCTTCACCTGGTAGGGCAACAGCCGTTCCAGGTGGGGCATGGGCATGGGGGCGACGATGGGGCTGCCCGGCAGGGCCGGCAGGGGCAGGCGGGGGGCAGCGGCCAGGGTGGCCTCGTTCCGGGTGGGGCTGGCTTCGGTGGCGCGGTGGCCGACGATGAGGCGGGTGCCCACGGTTAGCTTCGACAGAGACTTGCCGGGGTTGAGCGCCGCCAGTTCCTGGAGGCTCAGGCCCGTGAGGCGGGACACCGCAGCGGCGGTCTCCCCCTTCTTTATGACATGGACCGTAGCGTCGGCAGGGGCCGCAACGCGGGAGTGCGTCTTCTTGGAGTGTCGCTTTGGCGCGGCCTGAAGGCCTAGGCTAAAGGACGCGATGACGAGGGTCAGGACGGCAAGACGCATGGGGGAACTCCCGGCTGGAACGGAAAAGCCTGCTTCGCTAGGCCTCCATGTGGGGGTCAAGACCCCGATAGGTGATGAGAGGAACGGTAAGAAGTTATCTTATCTGGGTAAGGGATCCTTGAACATGCAAATGTTTTCCAACTGGCCTCCCCGGGAACCTGGGTCTGAGGCCTCCTAGGCTCAGGGTTCCCAGGGGCAGCCCTCCCAGGGCAGGGTCAGGGTGCCCCTGCGGCCCCCCTCCTTCCGGAGGAGGCGAGCCGGGCCCAGGCTCATGCCGTGGCTCACGGCTTTGAGCATGTCGTAGAGCACCAGCAGGCCCACCGTCACGCCGGCCAGGGCTTCCATCTCGATGCCGGTCCGGCCCTCGCAGCTCACGGCCACTCGTAGCCAGGCCCGTCGGGTGATGGGGTCCCAGTGGTGGAGCACGTCCACAGCCTCGATGGCCAGGGGATGCGCCAGAGGGATGAGGTCCGAGGTGCGCTTCACGCCCCCCACCGCCCCGAGGCGAGCCACAGACCAGGGATCGCCCTTGGGCCCCCCGCCCTGGGCCAGGGCCTCAGCGGCTGGGGCGTCCAGTTCCAGATAGCCCGCCGCCACGGCGCGACGCCGGGTGATGGCCTTGGCAGAGACGTCCACCATGACCGGGCGGCCTTCGGGGTCGAGGTGTGTCAAGGCAGCCATGGGGCCTCCGTGGTGGGCACTGCCCCTCGGCTTTGCCGGATGGCAGTGCGGGGCGTCCCGGGGGGGACGTCGCGAGCAAGGGTCCCGTCCATGAACGGCGGGAGGGGGAGAACGCGCAGCGTTCGATACCCGGGACGAGCAGGCGGTCCTCCCCGGATCATAGGTAGGCCAACAAGATATCCCGGAGGGCCGCCGTATCGGGCGCATAGGCCCGGGGGCCGCAGGCCGCCAGGGCCTCCTGGGAATAGAAGCCATGGCCCACACCCACGCTGGGCACCCCGGCGTCTCGTGCCATGTCCAGGTCGAAGGGGGTGTCTCCCACCATAAGGATCTCCTCGGGGCCCAGGCCGGTCAGGCTCTGGATGAGATCCAGGGTCTCGGGATGGGGCTTGCCATGGGTGACCTCGTCCGGGGTGATGATGGGGTCGAAGTAGGCCTCCCAGCCGTAGGGGGCCATCTGGCGCAGGAGGGGGACCCGGCGTTTGGAGGTGGCGATGGCCATGCGGATGCCCCTGGCTCGGAGCTCTGCCAGCAGCTCGGGGATGCCTGTGAAGGGGCGGATCAGGTGCTCGTGCTCCACATGCCCAAAGCTGCGGTAGGCCGTGAGGATGGTGGCGTAGTCCAGCTCCAGGTGGCCAAAGGTGTTCTGGATGCCCGCCTCCAGGGGCAGGCCCACGGCCTTCACCCACTCGGTCATGAGCGACTGGGGGAGGCCCAGTTCCCTCAAGGTGTGGGTCATGCCTGTCTCGATGAGCAGGCGGGTATCCATGAGGGTGCCGTCAAAGTCCCAGGCGATGAGTTTCAAGCCGACCTCCAGCCTCCATGATGGCATCGGCCCCGCCCTCGGCTCTCGGAGGGTGGGCTACTTCTTGTAGATGCCCGCCCCGAAGATCGCGCCTTCCCAGACCTCGATGTAGCTGGTCTTGGGCTCCTTCTTGCCGTCCTTGGGATTCATATACTTGTAGTCATGCCAGCCCTTGCCCTTGGTCTTGGCCAGGCGGATGCGCTCCTGGACGAACTCCACGCCATCGGGATCCTTGGCCTTGGCCTGGTTCACGCCCACCTTGCTGGCTCCCTGGCCGTGGGCCAGCACCTTGCCGTCCATATCATAGACAAACACATAGAGCTCGCCGCCATGCTTGTGGAAGCGCCCTCCGGCCCGGGTGATTTCCTTGAAGGCGGCCTCCTTGCCATTGGCTTTGGCGAAGGCGATGGCATCCTTCACCAGGGCCTCCGTCTCGGCTGGGCTGGCATCCTGGGCCGCCATGGGCAGGCAGATGGCGGGCAGGCAGAGAAGGGTGCTGAGGGATGAGCGCATGGGGCCTCCGGGTGCAGACTTCTTCTTTTCGGCCATCGGACTCGAAAAAGTGAAAACCAGCCCTGATATCAGACCGTCTGGTCAGGAAGCGGCTCGGGGTCGGTGCCGAAGACGCCCTCCCACTTGGCGATGACCACGCTGGCCAAGCCGTTGCCGATGACGTTCACCGTGGTGCGGGCCATGTCCATGATCTCGTCCACGGCCAGCAGCATGGCGATGCCCGCCTCGCCCGGCAGGCCGAAGCTGCCGCAGGTGCCCGCAATGATCACCAGCGTAGCCCTTGGCACTCCTGCCACCCCCTTGCTGGTGAGCATGAAGGTGAAGACCATGACCAGCTGTTGGCCCAGGCTCATGTGGATGCCAGCCGCCTGGGCAATGGTGAGGCTGGCCAGCACCAGGTAGAGGGTGGAGCCGTCCAGATTGAAGCTGTAGCCCGTGGGGATGACGAAGCTGGCCACGCTGCGGGGCACGCCGAACCGGACCACCTCTTCCAGCAGTTTGGGGAGGGCCGCCTCGCTGCTGGCGGTGCTGAAGGCTGTGAGGGCTGGATCCTTGATGGCCTTGATGAAGCCCAGGATGCGGATGCCGGAAAGCCAGGCGATGGGCACAAAGACGAGAATGAAGAGCAGGCTCAGGGCCAAGTAGAGGCTGCCCACCAGCACGCTGTACTGCTTGAGCAGGTGGAAGACGGCGGGCCAGCCCTTGAGCAGGACTCCGTGCACCACATGCCCGGCCGCCATGTGGCTCACGTTGTAGGCCATGGCCCCAAAGACGCCCAGGGGGGTAAGGGTCATGACAATGTCGGTGTACTTGAACATGGTCTGGGCCACGCCATCGAAGAAGGCCAGCACCGGCTTGCCCCGCTCGCCCACTTTGGTGAGCGCGATGCCGAAGAGGGTCGCGAAGATCACCACCGGGAGGATGTCCGCCTCGGCCGCGTGCTGGATCAGGTTCGAGGGGAACATGTGGAGCGCGATCTCCCAGCCGGTCTTGGCCTTCACCGCCGCCACCGCCGTGTGGGCGCCCATGTCCATGGGCAGGTTTGCGCCGGGCTTCAGCCAGTTGGCCACGGCCAGGCCGATGAAGAGGGCCAGGGTGGTGACCACCTCGAAGTAGAGGAGGGCCTTGCCCCCCATGCGGCCCACGGCCTTCACATCACCGGTCTGGGCGATGCCCACGATGATGGTGGAGAGCAGCAGGGGGACAATGAGGCCCTTGATGAGGCTGATGAAGGCCTTGGAGAGGAAGCGGAAGCCATCGTAGGCCCAGGGGTACTGGTCCTGGGGCAGGCTACCACCCAGGAGGACGCCCAGGGCGAGGCCCGTGAAGATCCACACGGTGCTGGACCGGTACCAGGGTCTCTTTGCGATCATGGAATCCCCATTGGACATGGGGCAAGTTTGGCATAGGCCCGGGATTAGGCCCTTCCTGTAGAATAGAACTCTATTTTGGAGTCAATGGAATGGCCCTGGCCAGACGCTGGAACCTGCTCAACACCCTTTTCCTCACGGGCACGCTGGCCTTGGCCCTGGTGGCCGTGCCCTGGCGCCTGGCCACCTCGGGTCTGCGCTGGAGCGAGGCCCTGGTCTGCCTCGGGATGGTCTTCGCCATCGGCACCGCCATCAGCGGCGGCTACCACCGGCTCTTCAGCCACCGGGCCTACCGGGCCTCGAAGCTGGTGCGCTTCCTCTTCCTCTGCGTGGGCGCCGCGGCCTTCGAGAACTCGGCCCTCAAGTGGTCCAGTGACCACCGGGTCCACCACCAGCACGTGGATACGGAGCAGGATCCCTACGCCATCCAGCAGGGCTTCTGGCATGCCCACTGGACCTGGGTCATGGAGGACAGGACCCTGCCCATCGCGGGCGTGGCGGACCTGGAGAAGGATCCTCTGGTGCTGTGGCAGCATCGGCACCACTTCCTCATCGGGGCTGTTGTGGCCACACTGCCGTTGTGGGTCGGTCTGGCCACGGGGAATGTCCTGGGGCACCTGGTGTTTGGCGTGATCCTGCGCATCGTGCTCACCCATCACACCACCTTCCTCATCAACAGCGCCGCCCATGTCTTCGGGAGCCGCCCCTATACGGACGCCAATTCCGCCCGGGACAATTGGGTGCTGGCCCCTCTCACCTATGGCGAGGGTTACCACAACTTCCACCACCTCTGGCAGTGGGACTATCGCAACGGGGCCCTGTGGTACCAGTGGGACAGCACCAAGTGGCTGCTGAACGTCCTGAGCTGGGCGGGCCTGGTAGGCGGGTTCCGGCGCGTGTCCGCCGCGGCCATGACCCGGGCCCGGCTCCAGATGGAGGAGAAACAGCTGCGCGAGCGCCTGCTGCTGGCTAGCCCGGGCGTCGCCACGCCCATGCAGGAGCGCTTGGCTGCGGCACGGCTCAAGCTGGACGGGGCCCTGCTGGCCCTACATGAGCGCCACGAGACTTGGCAGGCCAAGAAGGCCGACTGGCGGGCCCAGGGCCTGGCCAAGGCCGAAGCATGGCGCGAGGCGAAGGCGGAGTGGAAGGGCGCGGCCCAGGCCCACCGGGCTGAGCTGCGGAACGCCTGGGCCGAGTGGAAGGCTGCGCGGCTGGCTGTGCGGTCTGCGCTGGTGTACGCCTAGGCCCGACTTTGTTCTGGGCTTATGGGAATATGGAAGTTCTGTTCTGGAGCGCAGCATGGCGTCCTTCGATCTTCTGGTCATTGGTTCCGGTCCCGGCGGCTACATCGCCGCCATCCGTGGCGCCCAGGTGGGCCTCAGCGTGGGCCTCGTGGAGAAGGATCCGGCCCTGGGTGGCACCTGCCTCCACCGCGGTTGCATTCCCGCCAAGACCTGGCTGGAGACGGCCCATCGCCTGGAGCAGATGCAGGACGCGGACACCTACGGCATCGACGGTGTGGACGCCAAGACCCTGAAGCCCAACCTGGAGGCCATCGTCAAGCGCAAGGGCCGCATCGTGCTCAAGAACGCCAAGGGCATCGAGTACCTCATGAAGAAGAACAAGGTGACGGTGCTCAAAGGCTTCGGCAAGCTGCTGGGCGGCGGCAAAGTGGACGTTGCGGGCGAGACCCACGAGGCCAAGCGCATCATCCTTGCCACGGGTTCGGCGCCCAAGCCCATCCCCGGCCTGGAGACCGATGGCATTCGCGTGCTCAACAGCGACCACATCCTCGACATCAAGGAGCTGCCCGCCCATCTGGTGATCCTGGGCGCCGGGGCCATCGGCGTGGAGTTCGCCTCGGTCTTCAGCCGCCTGGGTTCCAAGGTGACCCTGGTGGAGTTCATGGACACCATCCTGCCCCTGGAGGACGAGGACATCGGCCTGGAGCTGGCCAAGATCTTCCGCAAGTCCTACCGAATCGACGTTCGCACCAAGACCAAGATCACCCGCATCGAGAAGCGTGCCGACGGCGTGGCCTGCTTCCTGGAAGGGGAGACTCCCGGCGAGGTGGTCGGCAGCCACCTGCTGGTGGCCGTGGGCCGGGCGCCCCTGGTTGAGGGCATCGGCCTCGACAAGACCAAGGCCCAGGTGGACCGGGGCTGCGTGACCATCGACAAGTTCATGCAGACCGGGGAGCCGGGCCTCTACGCCATCGGCGACATTGTGCGCACCCCCTGGCTGGCCCACGTGGCCAGTGACGAGGGCATCGTGGCCGCCGAGCACGCAGCCCAGAGTTTGGGCAAGGATGTGCACCCCCATCCCATCCGCTACGACCGCTTCCCCGCGTGCACCTACTGCGATCCGGAAGTGGGCACCATCGGACTGAACGAAAAGGCCGCCCGGGCCAAGGGCCACGACGTTCAGGTGGGCACGTTCCCCTTCGCGCCCATGGCCAAGGCCAACATCGTGGGCGAGCCCCACGGCTTCATCAAGATCGTCTCCGACAAGCAGTACGGCGAGATCCTGGGCATCCACATCCTGGGCCCCAAGGCCACGGAACTGGTGGCCTCCAGCGTGGCCCTCATGGCCGGCGAGTTCACCGTGGAGGAACTGATCAACACCATGTATCCCCACCCCACCCTCAACGAGGTCTTCCCCGAGGCGGCTCGAGCCGTGCAGGGGCGCGCACTGAACATGTAGGGGACTACTCCCCCTTCGCCAACCGGGCCCGCAACTCTGCCGACAGCTTCTTGTTCGGGCGGGCGTGCTCCTTCTTGAGCATGTCCTGGAACCGGGCGTTCTTGAGCATCTCATGGCCATCGACCTTGCGGTCCCGGGCCTCGTTGACGGCAGTCTCCAGCAGCTCGATGAGGTTCATCTTGTAGAGCGCGGCAATTTTGATGGCGTAGGCATCGGGGTCCACCGGCGACGTCTCGGGTGTGGCGTCGATGATCTCCTGGGCCAGCTTGAGGGCATGCTCGGGATGGGCCTCCACCTGGGCGGCGGCCTCGTCCAACACCACGTCATTGATGTGGGTGTTCACCGGGGGCAGCAGCGGGGCCGGGTTGCGGTGGGTGGCGATCCAGGTGCCCGCTGCCAGGGCCGCCACGCAGGCCAGGACGGTGATGGTCCAGGGGAGGAGGCGGCTGCGGTTGACGCGGGCCGAAGCCGAGCGTGTGTCCCGGGTGCTGTGCCCTGGCAGGGCCACCGTGGCGTCATCCAGGGGGGCTTGCCAGGTGGGATTCTTGGCGGCCCGCAGGGCCCGGGCCGCCTCAGTGGCACTGCTGAAGCGGGCCAGGGGATCCTTGGCCAGGAGCCGCGCCACCAAGGCCCGCACTGAGGGGCTGACGCCCTCGAAGACCGTCTCCTCCAGGGGGCGGGGGTCGTCGTGAATGATGGTATAGACGATGGCGCCCGTGGTGCCGCCGCGAAAGGGCTTCTCACCGCTGAGGCCCTCGTGCAGTATCACGCCCACGGAAAAAAGGTCTGAGGCGCTCTGCGCCACGCCCGTGCGCAGGTACTCCGGCGCCATGTAGGCCAGGGTGCCGACCACTTGGCCGGTTTGGGTGACCTCGGAGCCGGCCAGCTTGGCCACGCCGAAGTCCATGACCTTGGCCTGCCACTCGCCCTGCTCCCGCTGCACCATGATGTTGGTGGGCTTGATGTCCCGGTGGATGATGCCTTGCTTGTGGGCCTGGGCCAGACCCTCGCAGACCTGGGCCAGGATCTCCAGCAGGTCCGAGGGCTGCAGTGCATCCCGGGCCATGAGGGCGGCCAGATCTTCGCCGGGCACGTATTCCATGACGAGGTACAGGAGATCCTCGTCCGTGCCGAACTCGAAGACCGTGACGACGTGGGGGTGGTGCAGCAGACCGGCGGCCTGGGCCTCCCGTGCGAAGCGCTGGCGCACGTCACCGCCTACATCTGCGCCCACCAGGGCGGGGCGGATGGTCTTGATGGCCACCTCGCGGCCGATGCTGGGATCCCGGCCCAGATAGACCTCACCCATGGCCCCCTGGCCCAGGAGACGGAGGATCTCAAACTTGCCGATGTGGGTGCGCATGGGGTCCCGGGATTCAGCCCCCATCTTCGCAGATGCTCAGCAGCGGGCGCAGAAATGCGGCGGGCTGGGCAGGCCCGCCAGTCCCTGGAAGGCCAGGTCCCAGGCCCCAACGGGGCCACGAAAGGCGGCGATCTCGGGCGTGAGGGTGCGCAGGGCATGCAGGGGTGAGGGGTCCCCGGGCAGGGGCAGGAAGGGCACGGCCGCGCCCGTGGCCCGGCGCAGAGCGGCCCGCAGGACATCCGTGAGGGGCGTGGCGAAGGGCAGCTCCAGGGGGCGCACCCGCCACTGTGCCCCTTCGGGCAGCGGCACGCCGGGCCAGAGGTCCACTTCGAAACAGCTGGGCTCGCCGGGCTCGGCCGCTTCACGCCAAGGAGGGCGGCGGAAGACTGCCCGGCGCTGTGACTTGTCCCAACCTCCCAGGAAGGCTTTCAGCTCGGCCTTCTCCAGGGGCCCCATGGGGGCCTTGGGCAGGTCGATGGGCGTGGCTCTCCGGATGACCCCTGGCAGGCGGCGCACCAGCATGGGGCGCTCATTGAGCCAGGACAGGCCCGCATCCAGTGCCGCCACCAGGGCCCCGAGACGCAGACGGTGGGTGGCCAGCGCCACACCCAGATCGCAGCCGGGTAGGGGCAGCAGGGCCAGGAGGTTCAGGTCCAAACCCCGGGTCTGGGCCTGTTCCATGGCGCTCAGGGGATCCAACAGGTCTGCGGCCTGGCGACCCAGCACGGCCATCTGAGGGAGGCCGTGGGCCCGGAGGCGCTCCACCAGTAGCAGGCTGCCGCCTCCACCCTGCAGGAGGGTGCCGCCCAGGTCCGCGGCCAGCTGGAGAGCGAGGGGGTGGATCATGCCTAGAGGGTAGCCTGCCCCTTGGGGCGGTGCTTGAGCCCGAGGTTATCCTTGGGCATGAAATTCCTCCTGCCCGCCCTCGCGACCCTCCTCCTGGCAACGGCCTGCTCGAAGCCGGAGCCCACCTCCATGGGCCAACAATTGGTCGGGGCGGCCAGCTCGCCCCTGGTGGATCTGAACTTGCTGAAGACCAAGATTCCTGAGGTCCTGCTCACGGCCCAGCGGGCCCCCTACGCGGCGCCGGCGGATCCCACGTGCGAGGGCCTCGCCATCGAGATCATGCGTCTGGACGCGGCCCTGGGTGAGGATCTGGATGGCCCGCCCGCGGCCCCGACCGGCCGGCTGGAGAAGGGCCGGGCCGAGGTGGATGACGCTGCCATTGGGGCTGTGCGGAGCAGTACTGAAAGCCTGATCCCCTTCCGGGGCTGGGTCCGCAAGCTGACCGGCGCGGAGCGGGCCTCCAGGGAATTCACCAAATGCGTCGCGGCTGGCATCGTCCGGCGGGCCTACCTCAAGGGGCTGGGCCAGGGCCGGGGTTGTGTGGCCCCGGCGGCGCCGACCCGATCTAACGGTTGAGGCGGATCCAGAACGTGGTGCCCTCCGCGCCGGTCTCGAAACTCACCTGGCCCCTCAATACGTTCTCGCCGAAGAGCTTCATGGCATAGGTGCCCAGGCCCCGGCCCGAGCTGCCCTTGGTGCTGAAGGAGCGCTGGAAGATCCGGCTGCGGTGCTCTGGGGCGATCTCTCCCTGGTTGTGGACCTGGAAGCGCAGCGCCTGCTCCTCGAGCGCCACGGACAGGGTGATGGTCCCCCCGGGAGCGGAGGCCTCCATGGCGTTTACGGCCATGTTCAGCACCACCCTGGAGAGCAGCTCTGGATCCGTGTGGAGGTACCCCTCGGGTACCGGGAGGATCCGCACGTTCCGGTTTCCGGCCAGGGCGTGGTTGGTCAGCAGATCGCTCACATCCCGGAGGATCTCCTGGGGTTGGATGGCCCGGAGCTTGGGCTGGAGTTCTCCCAGTTCGGCCTGGGCCATGGCCCGGTGGGAGCGCAGCTCCCTGTCCAGCAGATCCGTGAGGTGGGCCAGCTTCTGGGCGGTGCCCGGCGCGGTGGTGCAACCCGAGGCCAGCAGGTCCGCCCAACCCCGGATGCCCTGCATGAGGTTGGCTACATCGTGGTAGAACAGCCGCTCGAGAGACTCGCGCCGCTTCGTGGCGCTCTGGTCGTGCAGCACCACCACGATGAAAGTGTGGGGGCCCACCTGCAGGGGGCTGGCCGCCAGTTCGAATTCTGCACTCTGGATGTGCTCGCCGCTGCGCAGGGTGAGCAGGCACTCGCCCTCCACGGCTCGGCCCGTGCGCTGTACCTCGAGGATGGTGGCCACGGCCCCACAGTGGGTACAGGCTGCGCCGGTACCGCAGCCCCCAGGGCCTTCCTGGTGGTTGATGCAACCAAAGAGTTCTCCGGGCCGGTGGCCCATGGTCTCGACAGCGCTGCCCACCACATCGCGGACTCGGTCGTTGGTGGCGAGCACCTGCCGGTTGCCGTCCAGGATCAGGACCAGCCCATCCATGGAATCCATGAGGAAGCAGGCCACAGGATTGGCCATGCATTGCTCTGCTTCCAGGCGCAACTCCAGATCAGAGCTACGCTCGGCCGGGGCGAAGAAGGTGCTCAGCGGCTCGCTCTGAGTGGAACGGACCTCGAACACCATGGGACCTCCCGGTACCGGAGGACCGATGGGCCCTGAATTCACTTATCGGGCTTTCCCCCTGCCGGGTTGAGTTGAGCGTGGAAATCCAGACAGCGATCCTGCTGTCTCGACAGGGTGAGCAGGGCCAGGGCAGCTCCCATCAAGGCACAGGCCATGTCCCACTGGGTGTCCCAGGGATCTCCCTGGCTGCCCAGGAAGGCATCCGCCGAGGCGCCCTTCCAGACTGCGGTCTGCCACTCCAGCAGCTCATAGGCGCAACTCAAGCCCATGGCCATGAGGAGCAGGACGAACACAGACCATCCCCCGGGCTTCAGGACCCCCTTACGGAACAGGACTTCCCGAAAGAGCAGCACCGGCACGAAGCCCTGGAAGAGGTGGCCCAGCCGGTCGTAGGGATTGCGAGCCAAGTGCAGCCAGCCCTTCACCCAGTAGCCAGCGGGCACCTCTGCGTAGGTCCAGTAGCCGCCCACCATGAGTACCAGGCAGTGGAGTGCGATGAGCCCGTAGAGCAGGTTCGTGAGGGGAAAGCGGCGGTGCGTGGCCACCAGGACTGGAACGCCGAGGATGACCGGCAGGTTTTCCATGAACCAGGTGAAGCGGTCCGCGTGGGGTGCGTAGCCCAGCAGCAGGAA
>TBL_comb47_HYPODRAFT_10003511_pt1 | contig 18525 bp, 16 predicted proteins | sample TroBogypolimnion_40_FD_10682 | JGI IMG/M metagenome (IMG submission 10682)
TGACTACCTACCAGAAGAACATTATTTCCGAGCCGCTCCGCTATTCCTACCATTACAACGACGCGCTGCGGGCACTGGGTTCCAACAATGTTTACCAGGCCCACGCTTTCGGTGCTTCGATCAGCGGTGAAATCGGCAGCTACCATCACAATCTGATTGCGCACTCGACGGATCGAAACTGGTCGCTGGCGGGCGGCTACGACCATGGCGGCAATTACGCCGGCTCGCTGGATATCCGCAACAATGTCGTTTACAACTGGCTCAACGGGCGCACGACCGACGGCGGCGTGGCCCGCTGCAACTATGAGAGCAATTACTACAAGCCTTATCCGTCCAACCCTTATGCAAACTGGCTATTGCGGCTGGATCCAATCAACACCAACAATGCCGTCAAACCGGTTTATTACATGGCCGGCAATGTGATGGAGGGGAAAAATTTCCAGACCAACAACTGGAGCATCGGTCTGGCGGTTCCTTTCGGCAACGGCACCAATAATTATGCCAGTTCCAACCAGATTGTGCTGGCCATCACCAACGCGGAAATTTTCCCGGCCTTCGTCACGACACAGACGGCCAGCAATGCCTACAAAGTGGTGCTGTCGGACGTGGGCTGCAATCTGCCAGCACAGGACTTGATTGACCGGCGCGTGATCGGCGAGGTGCTCGATGGCACCACGCATTACGAAGGCACCAATGCCAATCCTTACATCATCAACGGTTACTTCCAAGGCAACTTCACGGACAATCCCGGCCTGATTGATTCACAGACGGACGTGCATGATTATTCTCCGCTGATTGGCGCGACAAATTATTCGCCCAATTATCCCTGGGCGCCTTATGCGACTTACAACGTGCCGGTGGATTCCGACCACGATGGCATGCCCGACTGGTGGGAATTGATCAGGGGAACGAATCCCAATTCCGCGCCCAGCGATTTCTCCGACAGCAATGCCGATCCCGACGGCGATGGTTACTCAAACCTCGAGGATTATTTGAACTGGCTGGCTGGCACTCACGTTGACGGCGCTCGCAACGCCAATGTTGACGTGGATCTGACGCAGTTCACGCGCGGTTTTACCAACAATTCGCCGACATATGCGGTTTCTAATCCCACCAACGGCGCGGTGAGTTTGCTGACCGGCGGAAATATTGCGCGCTTCACGCCCACCGCGAATTTTTACGGCCTTGGCAGTTTTCAGTTCAAAGTTACTGACCCCTCCGGCTTTTCCTACACCAACAGCGTCGGCGTCCACGTGCGCGCACTGGCGTCCTCGCAGCTTGGGTTTTCGATCACCAACAGCGCGCCGCGCTTGTCCTTCACCGGCGAATCCGGCTTTTATTTTGTGCTCCAGTATTCCGATGATTTGATAAACTGGACGACATGGACCAACACCGCGGGCACCGGTTCGGTCAACATTTTCACACCGCCGGGATTTCCCAATCCGCAAGCGCGCTTTTACCGCTCGGTTTCTGTGCAATGAAATCGCTTGCCGGTCATTTCAAAAAGTATCTGCCATTTTGGGCGGCGGTTTTCTCGTGTGTGTTTGCGACGTCCTGCGCCACAAAAACTCCGGCGACCGTGACCAAACAAGACTCCGTCTATCTGTTCACTTCGTTCCACGATGCCGACCAGAAGTTTCTCCGCTTCCTTTACAGTTACGACGGCTATCACTGGACGAATGTGCCGGGAACTTTTCTGGAAGCCCGTGTCGGCGCGAGCAGGCAATTCCGCGACCCGAGCCTGCTGCGCGGCCCGGACGGCACGTTGCATCTGGTTTGGACGGCAGGCTGGCATGGTGATCAGGGCTTTGGCTGCGCGAGTTCCAAAGACCTGATCCACTGGTCGGAGCAGAAGTTTGTGCCAGTGATGACGAACGAGCCGACGACGGTGAATGTTTGGGCTCCGGAAATTTTCTATGATGACGGCCAATTCATCATCCTCTGGGGTTCGACAATTCCCGGACGCTTTCCCGACAAGCTGGAAAAACATGACAACAACCAGCGGCTTTATTTCACAACCACGCGCGATTTCAAAAACTTCACGCCGGCGAAATTGTTTTTTGACGCCGGTTACAGCGTGATTGACGGTTTCATTCTGAAAGACGGCCAAAGATATGTGCTCGTGCACAAGGATAACTCCCGCCCGATGCTGAACCTGCGCGTTGCCTTCGCGGATTCGCCGCTCGGTCCGTGGGGAAAGGTTTCCGAACCGTTCACGCAAAAGTTCACCGAAGGCCCGTGCGCGCTGAAAATCGGCGATGACTGGCTGGTTTATTTCGACGCCTATCGCGAGAAGATTTATGGCGCGGTCAAAACGCGCGATTTTCAAACTTTCACCGACGTGACTAAGGAAGTTTCCTTTCCCGAGGACCACAAACACGGCACCGCCATCCGGGTGCCGCGTGAAATCTTGGACGGTTTGCTGAAAAGTCCGGCCGCGCTTTCAAAAACGAATTTATGAAAAAAATTGTATTTATCACCGCTGTCGCGCTGCTCGGCTTTGCGGCTTACGCGGCGGAAACCAATTCGGCGCCCGAACAAACCGAGGCGAAATACACCGCCGCCATCGAAGGCCGCACGGCGGATATTTTGAAGGTTTTGGATTTGAGCGACCCGAATCACGCCGCGAAAATTCACGACATCATCATCTCGCAATATCGCGCGTCGAACGCGTGGCACAGTGAGAACGATCCAAAATTGAAGGCCGCGAAAGCGGACACCAATGCGGTCGCGCAAATCCGCGCGTCGCTGAAAGTGCTGCATGACCATTTTCTGTCCGCGCTCGCGGAAAATCTGACGCCGGAACAGGTGGAAAAAGTCAAAGACAAGATGACTTACGGCAAGGTGCAGTTCACGTTTGCCGGTTATGTTTCCCAATATCCAAACCTGTCCGAAGAAAACCGGGCGGCGATTTTGAGGCTGCTCAAGTCGGCGCGCGAGGAGGCGATGGACGGCGGCAGCGCGGCCGAAAAGACGGCGGTTTTCACCAAGTGCAAGGGCAGGATCAATAACTACCTTTCCAAGCAGGGCATTCATCCTGAAAAGCAGAAGCCGAGCCCCAGCCTCCAAACCAATGCGCCGGCAAAATGAGCGCGGCGGCTCCAGGTTTCGGCCGTTATCGCTGGCGGATTTGCGGGCTGTTGTTTTTCGCAACCACGATCAACTACATGGATCGTCAGGTGCTCGGTCTGCTCGCGCCGACGCTGCAAAAGGACATCGGCTGGAGCGAAACCCAATACGCGCACATCATCGTCGCCTTTCAAGCCGCGTATGCCATCGGCCTGCTGGTGTTCGGGCGGTGGATTGACGCCATCGGCACGCGGAAAGGCTATGCAGTTGCCGTGGCTTTCTGGAGCGTGGCGGCGGCGGCGCACGCGCTGGTGCGGTCGGTTTTTGGTTTTGGCGTGGCGCGCTTTGCCTTGGGGCTGGGCGAGGCCGGAAATTTCCCCGCGGCGGTCAAGGCCGTCGCCGAATGGTTTCCGCGCCGGGAACGTGCGCTGGCCAACGGCATCTTCAATTCCGGTTGCAACGTCGGCGCGGTGCTTGCACCCATCGTCGTGCCGTGGCTGACCTTGCGCTGGGGCTGGCGGATGCCCTTCCTCGTCCTCGGCGCGCTGGGATTCCTGTGGCTGATTTTCTGGCTGATCTTTTATGAATCGCCCGAACGGTCACGCCGCGTTTCACCGGCGGAACTGGCCTGTATCCGCGACGATTTGCCGGAAGCGGCGCAAATAAAAATCTCGTGGCACCAATTGCTCGCGCATCGCCAGACCTGGGCGTTTATTGCCGGCTACGCGTTCACCGCGCCGATCTGGTGGTTCTATCTTTACTGGCTGACGAAATTTCTGAACAAGGAATACGGCCTCGAACTGTCCAAGCTTGGCCTGCCGTTGGTGGTGATTTATTCAATGACCTGCTTCGGGAGCATCGGCGGCGGGTGGCTGTCGTCGGCGTTGCTGCGCAAAGGCTGGTCGTTGAACGCGAGCCGGAAGACGGCCATGCTGGTCTGCGCCTTGTGTGTGGTGCCGGTCGTTTTCGCCGCGCACGCGTCAAATCTGTGGCTGGCGACGCTGCTGATCGGGCTGGCGGCGAGCGCGCATCAGGGTTGGGCGGCCAATCTGTTCGCGCTGGCCTCCGATTTGTTTCCCCGGCAGGCCATCGCTTCCGTGGTGGGACTGGGCGGGATGGCCGGCGCACTGGCAGCGATGGCCTTTTCCGAATCCACCGGTTTCATTTTGGAGGCGACCGGCAGCTATTGGAGTTTGTTCGCGATCGCCTCAACCGCTTATCTGGCTGCGCTGGCGGTTATTCACGGGTTGTCGCCGCAACTGAAACCGGTCGGTCAGTTGAGTTGATTGCGCATCGGATAATCACTAAAATCCACCTATGTCTGAATGGAAATCTGACTCCGACTTGTTTGCGCTTTGTAAACGGGAACTCTACACGCCGGTCGTCGGCGACATTCTCGACGACCTCGGTTTCACCCGCCAATTTTTGCCGCAGCCGGTGCAGCCGCTGCGCGAAGAAATGAGACTCGCCGGCCGTGCGATGCCGGTGGTGATGATTGATGTGTTCGGCAAACAAAAACAACCGTTCGGCAAACTCACGGAAGCGCTCGACCAGCTTCAGCCCGGCGAAATCTATCTCGCGAGTGGTGGCGACATGCGCTGCGCCTATTGGGGGGAAATCCTCACGGCAACGGCGAAAAAGCGCGGTGCAGCCGGCGCGGTCATCAACGGTTTTCACCGCGACACGCCGAAAGTGCTGGAGCAAAACTGGCCGGTGTTTTCACGCGGACGCTTTGCGCAAGACTCCGGTGTGCGCACCCAGGTGGTAGATTATCGCTGCCCGATCGAAATCGGGCAGGTTTCCGTGCAGCCAGACGATTTGGTTTTCGGCGACCTCGACGGCGTGGTCATCGTGCCAAAGAAAGTGGAAGCGGAAGTCATCGAACGCGCACTGGCGAAAGCCCGCGGAGAAAAGCTCGTGCGCAAGGAGATCGAGGCCGGCATGAGCAGCACGGCGGCGTTCAAGAAATACGGTATCTTGTGAGCAAAACCAATCCAGTCATCACCAAGCTCGAAACCTGGCGCTGCCAACGCACGGAATCTCTCTTCGATTCCTCGCGCACCGGACGCAGCCCAATGAATTGGGACGTCGTTGTGCTGCGCGTTCACACGGACGCGGGCATCGCTGGTCATGCCACCGCGCTGGCGGCGCGTTCGAGCATCGTCACGCAGGCGTATCTGCACGAGACCATTGCGCCCGTTGTGCTTGGTCGCCGCGTCACGGAACGCGAAGCCATCTGGCACGAGTTGTGGACGATTGACCGGCATCTGACTTTCTTTCCCGTCTATCTGCCCGGCCCGATTGACGTTGCGCTGTGGGACATCGCCGCACAAGCCGCCGGTCTGCCGCTTTATCAATTCATCGGCGAATGCCGCACGAGCTTGCCGGTTTATGCGAGCAGCTTGTTCCTGTCGAAGACCGAGGATTATGTAAAACAACTGCGCGCTTACAAAAAACGCGGTTTTACCGCCTACAAAGCGCATCCGCCCGGCCCGTGGCGCAAGGACATGGAAATCCATCGCGCGCTCCGCAAAGCTGCGGGACCTGACTATGTGCTGATGACCGATCCGGTCGCGGACTACTCGCTTGAAGAAGCGATTCGTGTCGGGCGCGACTTGGAAAAGTTGAATTACCACTGGTTCGAAGAGCCGTTCCGCGATTTCGAGATCGCGAAATATGCCAAGCTCTGCCTTGCGCTCGACATCCCGATTGCCGGCACGGAGACGACTCGCGGCGGTCCGTGGGGCGTGGCGCAGGCCATCGCGTTCAACGCCGTTGACATCGTGCGCGCCGACGTTTCGTGGAAGGCGGGCGTGACCGGCACGCTGAAGATCGCGCACCTCGCCGAGGCGCACGGGCTGCGCTGCGAAATCCACTGCACGACGATGGGGTTCATGGACATCGCGAACCTGCACGTCAGTTGCGCCATCAAGAACTGTGAATACTTCGAGTTGCTCGTGCCGGAAGAACCGTTCCGCTTTCCGATGAAGGACAAATATCCGATTGATAAAAACGGCATCGCGCACGTTCCGCAGAAGCCCGGCATCGGCGTGGAACTCGACTGGGACGCGATTGACCGCGCCTGCGTGGAACACAAAATCAGCAAAGCCAAGTGAACGCTCGCGCCTTCCAGATCCAACCGCAGGACAACGTCGCCACGCTGCTCGACGACGCGCCAGCGGGTTCGATCGAGATTCTCGGCGCGTCGCCGCAGGAAATCCGCTCGCTGGAAAAGATTGAGCGCGGCCACAAAGTCGCCTTGCGCGACATCGCGGTGAACGAACCCATCATCAAGTTCGGCGTCCGCATAGGCCACGCCACGCAGCCGATTCGACGCGGCGCGTGGGTTCATCTGCACAATCTCGCCAGCGATCTGGACGAACGCTCCGGAACGCTCGACTTGCATTCTGGCGCACCCACGGATACCAACTCTGCGTATGTCTGACCTGCTCACAGCTTCCTGGTCAGGCTACCTGCGCCCCGACGGGCGCAAGGGCATCCGCAATCTGGTCCTCATCATCTACACGGTGGAGTGTGCGCAGCACGTTGCCCACGCCATCGCGGCGGGCGAGGAGGATGTCCACGTCATCGGTTTTCCCGGCTGCTACGACAATGCCTATGCCATTCGCCTCATGCTTGCGCTCGCGCGGCATCCGAATGTCGGCGCGGTGCTTTCGGTCGGCCTCGGTTGCGAATACACCCAGCCGGAAAAGCTTGCCGACACCGTCCGCGCTTCCGGTCGTCCGGCGGAATGGTTTTTCATCCAGCAAACCGGCGGCACTAAATCCTCTGTCGTGAAAGGAAAAGAAATCGTTGCCCGATTGCACGAACAGATCTGGAAGGAAACGCCGCGCGTGCCGATGACGCTGGCCGATCTCACCGTGGGCTGCGAATGTGGTGGCTCGGACGGCACATCCGGCCTCGCCGGCAATCCGACCGTTGGCGCATTCTTCGATCTGCTTGTGGATGCAGGTGGCCGCGCGGTGTTCGAGGAAACCGTGGAGATGATCGGCTTGCGTGGCGTCATGCTGTCGCGCGCGTCGTCGCCGGACGCGAAGCGGCAACTCGCCGACGCCTACGACAAGGCTGAGCGCTATTGCCGCTCCGTCCGGCAATGGTCGGTGTCGCCTGGAAATTTTGCGGGCGGCCTCACGACCATCGAGGAGAAAAGTCTCGGCGCATTTGCCAAGAGCGGCACTAAACCGATTCAAGGCGTCATCCGCGTGGCCGAGCAACCGCGCGGGCCGGGCTTGTGGATTCTTGACAGCGTGCCGGACGATCATTTTATGCAGTTCGGCTACACGAACCCGAATGACACGGAAGGCTTGATGGATCTCATCAGCGCCGGCGCGCAGATCATTCTTTTCGTCACGGGTCGCGGCAGCGTCATTGGCAGCCCCGTTGCGCCGCTCATCAAGATCACCGGCAACAGCGCCACGTTCCGCACGATGGAGGAGGATATGGATTTCGATGCTGGCCGCGTGCTGACCGGTGAATTAACCTTGACGCAAGCCGGTCGCGAACTGCTGGAATTGATTGTTCGCACCGCGCGTGGCGAACCGAGCAAGCCTGAAGCGCTCGGCCATCGCGAATATTTTATCATGTATAAACATCAAAACACCCCCGGCCTCGCAGCCGGTTGCCGCGCATGAACCAAACCAAATCAACTCCCGCATTTAATCTGACCGGCCAGACCGCGCTCATCACGGGCGGCGGCACGGGCCTCGGCCTTGGCATGGCGCGCTGTCTCGCGCTGTCCGGCGCGAAAGTTGTGCTCGTGGGCCGGCGCGAAGATGAGCTGGCCAGAGCCTGCGCGGAAATCGGCGCGAACGCCTTCCCGCTTTTCGGCGACGTGACCAAACTCGATACCGCTCCGGCGCTCGTGGACTCGGCCGAAAAACTTGCCGGGCCAGTTTCCATTCTCATCAACAACGCCGGTGTGCACCTCAAAAAGCCCGCGGCGGAAACAAGTGATGCCGAATTCGCCGCCGTGCTGCAAACCCATGTGTTCGGCGCGTTCGCGCTCACGCGCGAGGCGGGTCGCCGCATGAGTGAGCGCAAATCCGGCAGCGTGCTGTTCACCGCTTCGATGGCGTCGTTGTTTGGCATCCCGCTGGTCGTCGCCTATTCGGCGGCGAAGTCGGCTTATGTCGGCATGGTTCGCTCGCTCGCGACGGAATGGGGACAACACGGCGTGCGGGTCAACGCCATTGCGCCCGGCTGGATTGCATCGGCCATGCTGGACAAGGCGTTGAGCGGCGATGCAGCGCGCAAGGCGAAGATTCTTGGTCGCACACCGATGAACAAATTCGGCGAGCCTGACGACATCGGCTGGGCGGCGGTTTATCTGTGCAGCCCCGCGGCGAAATTTGTCACGGGCGTGGTGCTGCCCGTGGACGGCGGCGCGGCGATCGGGTTTTGATGGCGCGGGAAAATGGAAACTCGATTTGGATCTGAACAGCCAACGATTATGTGGAAATCCAACTGGGAGCAATCCAAGCAGCGGTTCGTGAAGTGGTGGAATCGCGAGGGGCTGCTGATCGGCATGTGGGGCGCGCCGGAGGTCGGCCGGGCCGTTCACGAAATTGTGCCGGCCCCCCGGCGGCCCTCCACGCTGGAGGCGCGCTATTGTGATGCGGCGTTTCGCGCGGAGGAGAATCATTACCGGCTTTCGCGCTCGGTTTTCCCGCTGGATGTCCTGCCCAGTGCGACGACGGACATCGGCCCCGGCTCGCTCGCCATGTTTCTCGGGTCCCAGCCCGGCTTCGGTGAGGACACGGTCTGGTTTCATCCCTGCATCGAACAGGAAGAGGAACCGGAACACTTGCCACCGCTGCGCTTTGACGAAAACCATGCCTGGTGGAAGACCAGCGAGCAGATCATCCGCGCGTGTGTTGAGCGTTCGCGCGGCAAATACATCGTGGGCTGTCCGGATCTGATCGAAAACATGGACGTGCTGTCGTCATTGCGGGGTGCGCAGACATTGTGCATCGACATGCTGGAGCGGCCCGAATGGATCGAGCAAAAAATCGCGGAGATCAATGACGTGTGGTTCGCCGCATATCAGCACATTTATGATTTGATCAAGCTGGAGGATGGCAGCTCCGCCTTCGGCGCGTTTTATATCTGGGGTCCGGGGAAAGTCGCGAAATTGCAGTGCGATTCCTCGGCCATGTTCTCCCCGGCCATGTATAAGCGGTTTGTCGCCCCCGCCTTGACCAAGCAATGCGCGTGGCTGGATCATTCGCTGTATCACCTCGACGGCACGCAGGCGGTGGCGCATCTTGATGCGCTGCTGGAGATCGAGCCGCTGGACGCGATTGAGTGGACGCCGCAGGCGGGCATCGAGACCGGCGGACACAAGCACTGGCATGAGATGTATCGGCGCATTCTCGCGGCGGGGAAATCGGTGCAGGTGGTCAATGTGGAACTGGATGAAGTGCGGCCATTGCTCGACGCCATCGGGCCAAAGGGAGTTTACATTCTGATCCAATTGAAGAACGAGGCTGAGGTGGAGCAGGTGCTAAAGCTGGCTGCGCCCTATTATTGAAACCGTCGCTTTTTGCAAAACCTTACACAAAATGAGCCAACCTATTCTCCGTCACATCGCCAATCTGTGGACGCTGATGGAACATCCGTGGTCAATTGATGAGAAACTGCGGGCGTTCAAGGAAGCCGGTTTTGATGGCGTTTGCTGGGGCGGCAGCCCGGAGTTGCGCGCGGGCTGCGAAAAGCATGGACTGATTTTTGTTGGCGGTATGGCATCCGGCAACGCGGCGGATTTTCCGCACCTGCTTCAGGAACAAAAAGACTGCGGCGCACTTCACGTCAACGTCCAGCTTGCGCACGACGCAATGCTCACGCCCGAAGCCCTCGAGCTCGCGCTGGCGCTGAATCGCGAGGGCAGGCGCATCGGTGTCGTTCCGGAAATTGAGACGCATCGTGGCACTTACACGGAAACACCGGAGAAAACCTATGCGCTGGCCGATGCGTATCAAAAGGCGACGGGCGAACTGCTGCCACTCTCGATTGACTTCTCACATTTTGCCGTCGTCAAACATCTGGTGCCGGAAAATTTCGCCGGACGATTGCTCGTTCGGCCCGAACTGATTCAGCGCGCGCAGCAATTTCATTTTCGGCCGTTCAACGGGCATCACGTCCAGATTCCCATCACCGACGGACGCGGCAATCTCACCCGGGAATTTCACGAGTGGCTGCCGTTCGCCGAAGCATTGTTGAAATGCTGGCTGGACGGCAACCGTCACACGAACCGCGAGATCTTCATCTGTCCGGAACTGGGTCCGGTGGTCGGCGGCTATTGTCTCTCGACGTTTCCCGATAGTTGGGAGGATAAGAAAGTTTTGCGCGGCGAGATTGAGAAGCTGTGGCGGAAACTCACGGCCTAGGCGGGGCCACGGCGTCCAGCTTTCGCCGATATGCGCCGGGTGAGCATCCGAGCACCCGCTTAAACACGCGGTGAAACTGCGGGTAGCTCCCGAAGCCGGCCTCGAGCGCGGCGTCGAGCATCGTCAACCGCTGTCCCGTGCCGTAGCGCGCGAGAAACTTTTCCACGCGCTGACGGTTGCGGAATTCCACCAGCGCAATCCCCGTCTGCTGCTTGAACAGCCGGCTCAAGCGCGCCGGGCTCAGGCCGGCGTGCCGGGCAAGCTCATCTAGTCCCAGCGTATTGTTTTGGTCGCGGATGTGGCGTGCGGCCTTTTCTACGGCGGGATGCACGTCATGAACCGGAACGTCGGCGGCGTGTTCAAACTGCTGCCACGCGGCGAGCAGGGCGTAGCCCAATCCGGCGTTGAACAATCCATGATGTTCGCGCGTGGCGGCGATTTCCGCGAGCAAACCTTCCAGCTTTGCAAACGCCGGCTGCGGCAGGCGCCGGCAGTATTCACCAGCGGGATTTGCCTGCCGCAAAACTCTCGTGGCCGCGTCCGTGGCAATTCGTCGGACGGCGTTCGGTTTGGTGACGCCGATCCACATCTCGAAGTCGGGTGATTGCTCGATGAGGACGTGTTCTTGCGCGGGAAACAGCCAGAGCAAATCGCCGTGCCGGACCTGGTATTTGCGGTTGGCGAGCAGGTAGAGGCCGCAGCCCTGCGTGACGAGGTTGAACTCCAGTTCCGCGTGATGGTGCATCGCGTTGGCGAGGCCCTGCTGGCGGTAATGCCAGAGGTTGCCATCGAGTTCGGCCGGCAGATGGAGGTGTTGGCGCATGACGACAAAAAATGATAACAAGTCGGTGTCAAAATGAGAAGATTCATACGGCGGATTTGGTAGGCTAATCTCCATGATCACCATCACCCAGGCCCAACGCGACCTTTACCAGACGGAAGGCTACATGATTTTGCCCGCCGTCATCCCGCCGGCCATGCTCGAGATGCTGCGCGAGGAATGCTCCTACTACCTCGGCTATTACGATTCCATCATGGACGCCAAGGGCGTGCAAACTGAAGGCATCAGCCATCGCGGCAAGCGCTATTTCATCAACAACCGCTACCGCTTGAGCAACCGGCTGTGGCAATTCATTTTCAGCGATCTCATGGCGCAGGTTGCCGAAGCCACCGTCGGGCCGGAGGCGCAATTGTTCCATGAGCAATGGGTCGTCAAGGGCGCGGAGCAGGGGATGAAGTTTTCCTGGCATCAGGACAGCGGCTATGTGAAGTGGTATGACCCGACGACGAATCACAAACCTTATGTCACCTGCTGGTGCACGCTCGACGCCGTGAACGAGGAAAACGGCACCGTCTATATTTTGCCGCACTCGCGCGCCGGCACACGCGGCAAGATCATTGACCATCACAAGGAAGAAGGCACAAACGACCTCATCGGCTACACCGGACCGGATCCCGGCGATCCGCTCATCGTGCCGGCCGGCAGCATCGTGGCGTTTGACAGCTACCTATTTCATCGCAGCGGACCGAACAAGACCGACCGCATGCGCCGCATTTATCTGCCGCAATACAGCGGTGCGCCGATCCACCGGCCCGACGGCAAACCGTGGGCGATGGCCACGCCGTTTCTCAAGGGTGGAAAAACCATTTACGATCACGCCGGTGACACGGCGGATGAATACGGTCCGTTTCCGGCGGCTGACAAAAAGTGAGCAGGGCCCAGATCGCTTCGGCGGCTATGAAAAAACTTGGACTCGGCGTGCTCGGCCTGGGCGAAGGCCGCAGCATTATTTCCGCCGGCGTGAACAGCGAGTTGTGGGAGGTGGTGCAGATTTGCGACATCAGCGAGCAACTCGGCAAGGAACGCTGCCGCGAGTTCAACCTCGACTGCTACACAAATTCATTTGACGCGTTGCTCGCGAACTCAGCCGTGGATGTTGTCGGCATTTATACGCCGGATCATCTGCATGCCGGGCACACCATCCAGGCGTTGCAAGCCGGCAAGCACGTTATCTGCACCAAGCCGTTCCTGAATGACTTGTCCCGCGCCAAAAACGTTCTTGAAGCGCAGCAGAAAAGCGGGAAGCACGTTTTCGTCGGCCAGAGCACGCGCTTTTTTGCGCCGTTCAAACGGCAGCGCGAACATTTTCAGACCGGCGCATTTGGCGAACTGAACACGATTGAGGCCGCGTATAATGCCGATCACCGCTGGTTTTTGGAAAAGCCATGGGCAAAACAGGCGGCGTTCAAATGGCTCTTCGGCGGTCTGAGCCATCCGGCCGACCTCGCGCGCTGGTATCTACCGGACATCGCCGAGGTAATGGGCTATTCCTCGTTGAGCGAAAACGGAAAAGCCGGCGGGTTGAAGAACGACGACACGTTTCATTTCATCCTGAAATCCGCCTCGGGAAAAATCGCGCGGGTCAGCGGTTGTTATTCCTGCCCCATCGTCCCCTCGCAACGCGATAGCGGCATGACGTGCATTCTGCGTTGTTCGGCCGGCGCGAGCCAGGCGGATTACCCCGAATTGCGTTACTCCTGGCGGAGCGGCGGACAGTCCGTGATCGAGCGCTTCGAAGAGGAGGAAGATTACTATTTTCGTTTTGAAGGCCGCAGCCATCACGCCGGCGAATATCAAAACTATATCGAATATTTTGCGCGCTGCCTCGCCGCCGGTGAAATCCCCAAGCCGGACGCCTGCGAGGGCATCGTGACCATCGCGTTGCTCGAAGCGATGGAAGAAACCTGTGCGAAAGGCCGGCCGGTGAAATTAGCAGAGGTGCTCGCGCGGAATGGCCTGGACGGCTTGCCGGCTTGATGTTCAGAAATCGCTCGCCGGAAAATCATCAGATAGTAAAGGCCGGCTGCCGGAAGTCGCCGCGTTGATGGATGGGCGTGGAGCCGAACAAATCTTGAAGCTGGCTGAACCATACTGTTGAATGGCATCGAACATGAAGAATACCACGCTCTCGCGCTGCCTTGCCTACGCCTTCAGCGACACTGGCGGGCAGTTGGTCTTCTGCGTCATCTCGTTTTATCTGCTCAAGTTTTACACCGATGTTTACGGCATTTCCGCCGCCGCCGCCGGCACGATCCTGTTGGTTGCGCGGTTGATTGACGCGGTGGACGCGCCGATCTGGGGCGTCATCTTCGACAAGACGCATAGCAAGTGGGGCAAGAGCCGTCCGTGGTTTCTCTGGTTGTGCGTGCCGTTTGCGCTGTTCGGGGTGCTGACCTTCATGACGCCTGACCTGGGCTACAACGCCAAGGTCGCTTACGCCGCGGTCACCTACGTTGTTTGCAGCATCCTCTACACGGGCATCAATACGCCGGTGACTTCGATCCTGGCGTCGCTGACCGCCATTCCCAGCGAGCGCATCACGTTCACCAGTTTCCGCATGTTCGGCTCAAAACTTGGAGTGCTTATTGTCAATCTCACCGCGCTGAAGCTGGTGGAATTTTTCGGCCACGGCAGCGACCGCAAGGGCTTCATGATCGTCATGCCGATGTTTGCGACGGGAACCATTCTGCTTTTCTTGTTCGCGTTCTGGAAACTCGATGAGCGGGTCAAGGATGAGAAAAAAAACATTTCTGTCCGGCAAAGTTTCGGGGCGATCAAGGGCAACTGGCCCTGGATCATCATCTTCATCAGCAGCCTGTTTTTCTGGATCGCCTTTATTTCACGTATCAGCATCTCACCCTATTTCTGGGAATACACGTTGCACCGCAAAAATCTCATCGGCCCGGCCAACAGCCTTGATTTTATCTCCCTCGCGGGAATTCTATTCCTGCCGCTCTTCGTCCGGTTGACTTCAAAACGCACGGCGTGGATTGCCGGCCTGATCGGGGCGGTGGCGGCCCAGTTCGTCATCTGGTTTGGCATTCAAACCGGATCGCTCACGCTTGTCATGACGGGCTGGATCCTGGGGATCATCCTGAGCGGAATTGCGATGGCCATGCCGTTTTCACTATTGTCCGACAGCGTGGATTACGGCGAATGGAAGACCGGCGTTCGTGCCGCCGGTTTGTTGACGGCGGTGGGTGCGGCATTCTGCTTGAAGGCCGGCAGCGGTCTCGGCGGCGCGTTGCCCGCGTGGATTCTCGACTGGTGTCATTATGTTCCCAATGCTGAGCAGACTCCGAAGGCGCTGTTTGGCATCGAAGTCGGCTTCATCTGGTTGCCGGCGGTTTTCTATGCCATCGCGGTTATCCCGGTCTTTTTCTATCATCATTTCGAGCGGCTTGAGCCGAAGATCCGCGAGGATCTGGAATTGCGCCGGGGCGCGGCTTCGGCGATGGATGCCGCCGTTTGAAACTCGTTATGTTCGCCGTTGAATACAGCACCGGCGCAATCGTCCTGACTGATGGAAAAAAGCACCTGCGAATTTCGTTCGTCACCGGGGCTATTGCGCGCATCACGCTTACGGAAGGAAAAGAATTTCAAACGACCCCCAGCTTGATTGTCACGGCCACTTCGCGTTTCAGTGGGTTCGACCTTCGCGAAACCAGCGAGGCATTTGAAATCTCGACACCCGCACTCAAGCTTGCGGTGAGGAAGTCCACGGGTGCCATCTCCTATTTCGACGCGGCTGGCAAATTGCTTTTGCGCGAGCCGGAGCGCGGCGGCAAATTGCTTGTGGGAAAAAAAGTTTTCCGCAACGTCTTCAAGCATGGCGCAACCGTGGCCGCCGGACAAAGCATCGACGGCGCGCGCGCCGCAGCGAGCGAGTTTGAAACCGTTTTTGACCGCGATGCGTTCGAGGCAAAGCTGGAATTTCAATTTGCGCCGGACGAGGCGATCTTTGGCCTTGGCTCGCATGAGGAGGGATACGGCAATTTGCGCGGCAAGACGCGCGAGCTTTACCAGCAGAACATGAAGATCGTCGTGCCGTATTTTGCCTCGACGCGCGGCTATGGCGTGCTGCTGGACTGCGGCTCGCTGATGACGTTCCGCGACGAGCCAGACGGCGCGTGCTGGTGGGCGGACGTGGTGGACGAACTGGATTTCTATTTCATCGCCGGCGGCTCGTTCGACGCCGTGACGCATAACTTGCACGAACTGACGGGCAAGACGCCGATGCTGCCGAAGTGGGCGTTTGGCTTCGCGCAGTCGAAGGAGCGTTACGTCAACGCGCGGGAACTGGTCGAGGTCGTTCGCGAATATCGCCGCCGCAAAATTCCGCTCGACCTCATCGTGCTCGACTGGAAATCGTGGCCGAACGGGGCAGGGTGGGGGCAGAAGAATTTTGATCCGGCTCGCTTCCCCAACCCGCAAGGTTTGACCGATGAACTCCATTTGCTCGGTGCGCGGCTGATGGTTTCCATCTGGCCCATCATGACTGGTGACTGTCCGAACCAGCGCGAGTTGCAGGCGCGCGGATTGATGCTGGGCAACCAGTCCACTTATAACGCCTTCTCGCCGGAGGCGCGTGAAGTATATTGGGCGCAGGCCGAACGCGGCCTATTCGCGCAGGGCGTGGACGCGTGGTGGTGCGATTGCACCGAGCCTTTCGAGGCCGACTGGTCCGGTGATACCAAGCCCGAACCGCGTCCGCGCCTGCTGCTGAACACCGAGGCTTCCAAGAAGTATCTCGATCACGGCCAAATCAATTCTTATTCGCTGCTGCACTCGCAGGGCATTTACGAAGGCCAGCGTCGCGCCACTGCCGCCAAGCGCGTCGTCAACCTCACGCGCTCCGGCTACGCGGGGCAGCATCGTTACGCGACGATCTGCTGGAACGGCGACATCTGCGCGACGTGGCAGACGCTGCGCAACTGCATTCCCGAAGGCGTGAACTTTTGCGCAACCGGTGAACCGTTCTGGACCGTGGACATCGGCGGGTTTTTCGTCAACCACGACCCGAAGCTATGGTTCTGGCGTGGCGACTATTCCGAAGGCTGTCGCGGCCTGACCGACATGAACGCGCTGGACCCAGACCCGAAGGATACCGGCTGCCGCGATCTGGGCTTCTGGGAGCTTTACACGCGCTGGGTGCAATACGCGGCTTTCCTGCCGATGTTCCGCTCGCATGGCACGGACGCCGCCCGCGAAATCTGGCGCTTTGGCGACGAGGAAAATCCGTTCTACGACGCCATCGCGAAATACATCCGGCTGCGCTACCAACTTCTTCCCTACATCTATTCACTGGCCTCGCAGGTGACGCTGAACGGCCGCGCCATGCTGCGCGCCGTGGCGCTGGATTTTCCCGGCGATGCGGCAACCCATGATCTCACGAATGAATTTCTCTTCGGCCCGGCGCTGCTCGTTTGCCCGGTGACGGTGCCGATGTATTACGAAAAAAATTCCCAGCCGATTGCGGGCGCGTCAAAAAGTCGGGAAGTTTACCTGCCGTCGGGAGCCAGCTGGTTTGATTTCTGGACGGACGAGATCCACGAAGGCGGGCGGACCATCACTGCTGCCGCGCCGCTTGAAACCATTCCGTTGTTTGTCCGCGCCGGCTCCATCCTGCCGATGAGCGAGCCGATGCAGTTCGCGGACGAACATCCGGCCGCACCGTATGAAATCCGGGTCTATCTCGGCGCGGACGGGACATTCACACTCTACGAGGATGCGGGCGATGGTTACGACTACGAACGCGGCGCGTTCGCGCTCGTGGTGTTTTTCTGGAACGAGGCACGTGGCGAACTGACGATTGGCGCGCGGCAGGGAACTTTCTCTGGCCTCGTCGCCAGTCGCCAATATCGTTTGGTTTTCATCTCCGGGTGCGGTCGTGAAATCATAACGGTGAACTACGCCGGCGCTGAAATGAAAATTTCGGCCTGACAGTGAAGTCACTGCGGCCAGACTCCGTTCACGATCGGCCTCAACAAAAGTTTGTTCGGATCTATTACCACGTGCTTGATGCGTTTGCGTTCCCAAGTGTAGGTGATGTGAACCAGTCCGTCGCTGGTTTGAATCACCGCCGGATAAGCGAAGCCATTTGGTGCGGCTGGGTCGTTTTCCAAAACCAGTGCGGCGAGCCAGTTGGTTCCGTCGTTTGAGAGGGCCACGTTCAGTGGGCTCCGACCCTTGTTGCTGGAGCCGGTGCGAACATTGTGATTGTAAACCAAAAGTTGCCGGCCATCGCGCAGTGTTACCGCGTCCGTGCCGGAATTGGGATTGGGCAGGTTGCTCAAAGTCATCTTGCCCCAGGTCGCGCCGCTATCGCTTGACCAGACTTCAAACAACTTGTCATTTTTCGTGCGCCCGATGGCCTGAAGTTTTCCATCCGGATGAAATAAAACGCTAGGCTGGATGGCACCGATTTCTTTGCCGTCGTTCACCGGCGGCGTGGCTGTCCACGTTTTCCCGCCATCACGGCTGCGCTCGAAATGCACGCGCCAGCCACCATCGCCCTCAATGCTGGAAGGCGAAAGGATATCGCCGTTCGCAAGCTGCACCGGTTTGTTTTTGATCGGGCCGAGAATGCCATCGGGTAACCTTTGTGGTTTCGACCAGGTTTTTCCGTCATCGTCAGAAGTGGTCAGCATTCCCCACCAGGTCGCGGGACTGGGGCCGACTTTGTAGAACAACAGCAGCGGACCGTTCTTCGGCTGGAATAAAACCGGATTCCAGGTCGGCAGCCGGTTGGTGGAAAAACCAACTCCATCCGCGACGGCGACGGGCGCCGTCCAGTTCCCATTTTCAATGCGCGCAACGTAGATGCAGACATCGGGATTGCGCTCGGCAGTGCCGCCGAACCATGCGGCGACGAGGCCGGATTTCGTTTCCACGATCGTAGAAGCGTGGCACGACGGAAACGGTGCGGTCGCGTAGATGAATTCGGAGTTCAGGACGGCGTTTTGACTGGTCGCCGGCACGCCGCCGGACAAAAGCGGGGTGAGAAGAATTGTCGGCAGCCAGAATTTTTGAGGCAGCTTCATTTTATTTGCTGGTGAAATGATATTCGCCGCTGCCAAGCTCGAATACTGCGCGGCCTTTTTCAAAGCGCGATGCTTTGGCCCCTTTGACCGTCACGGTTTCGAGGCTAGTGGCGGGAACATAAACCGTCGCGGTCGTGTTCGCCGGGATTTCAATCTGCCAGTCGAA
>TBL_comb47_HYPODRAFT_10003512_pt1 | contig 18521 bp, 21 predicted proteins | sample TroBogypolimnion_40_FD_10682 | JGI IMG/M metagenome (IMG submission 10682)
ATGATGAGTGGAGGTGGCGCCGGGAACCCTTTCGCGGCCTTGCTTGGTGGGGCCTCCGGGGGCGGGGCCAGGGGCGGGAGGGCTCCTCCCCGACTCCCCCCTTCAGGCAAAAAGAAAAAGAATCTCCGCAAGTAGAAGAAAGGAATGGATCCCAAAGAAGTCTTCAAGTCAAATGAGCTTCTGACTTTTTGGCCCACGGCGACACAGACGGCGAACCAACGCGTCTCGGCAACGACCCGTTTCATTCTGTACGCTGTGTGTGTCGTGTACCTCATCAACCGGGATACGCGCGTCTTTGCGCTCGGAGGTATAGCTCTCGCGATTCTGTACTACATGTGGACCACGAATATGATTAAGGACGGAAACCTTCGCTCAACGATAGGAGACGCTCGATACTCGACCATTTTCCGCCCGGATGTGACTCTTCCAACGACAGAGAATGTCATGGGGAACGTGCTTTTGAGCGACTACGTGGATAACCCAGACCGACCAGCCGCCGCATGGTACCCGAGCGTACGCGACAAGGTCCAGAGCGCGTGGAGCCAGATTCACCCGTTCGAGCGTCAGCGTGATGCCGAGCGTAATTTTTACTCCATGCCATCAACAACTATTCCAAACGACCAAACAGGCTTTGCACAGGCGGCCTACGGCAAGCCCTTCTCGGCCAAGTGTCACGACCAGGGCGGTATGGCCTGTGACCCAGATCGGTTCTACTCCAAGTTCCCAGAGCGTGTCCAGATGGAGGCTGGAAATTAAATGTGCGAATACATTAATAATGCCACAGTTTAGCTACTTGCCTCTCGTCAACGAGAAGGGCGTGTTCTATGGCCCAGCTCAGGTTGTTCTCGAGGACAAGACGAGCGTTGAGGATTCTCTCCGCGAGCAAACGACAACTTCGTGGAAGAAGGGATGGTCCGAGCAAACTTATGACTTTCCCAACACGTACGTGACTTTGCCTCTGCGTGTTATCGATTGGAACCCCATTAATACCTTTGGAGAGTACCAGAACGACCGTTTTGCTCAGCGGTATTATAACAAGGACCTCAAGACGTGGGGGCGTTAGCTCCTCCCCAATGAGTCCGCAGGACTCATTGTGTCCCCAAGGACTAAAAAAATAGTGAATAAGCATAAGAAACGATGGACCCTCTCGTGATGGCCGCCGTTGTTGGTCTTGTGTTTGCTGGTAAGACGCTCGCAGAGTCTGACAAGACTCCGGCCCCACCAACAACCACGAAACCCAAAGCCCCTCTGACCCGTCGTGACATTGACATGATGGCCGACTCAGTCGGTCACCGTGCAGATGCTTTTGACCTTCGGAACACGAATCCGAACTTTGGACGGCGTATTAACGATTGGCGCCTTCAGCCGAAGGAGGCTGTTCCGAACCTTCAGGACGTGACCCCGACCAACTCGAGGTTCCCATACGGTCAGCCCGTATATGATTTGTACAACCGCGAATACATTACCAATAAGCAAAACAACGTGTCGCCTCTCGAACACCCTATGACAATCGGTCCCGGTCTCGGCGTCGGTCCAGACGTTCTTGCGGCTGGTGGTTTCCACGATTACTTCCGGGCTTTGCCTACAAACATTAACGAGGAGAAGCTCACGACACTCGAGGGCCGTCCGGGTCCCCGCAACCCTTTCATCAAGAGCGGTGGCGCTGCATACATCGGAGACATTACGCACCAGGCGGCCCAGACGAAAACGGCCTATCGCGACCCGGGAGCCTACGGTGGCGGCGGTGCTCAGAGCGCCCTCGTCGCCCCAGAAGGTCGCCCGAACTTCCTCAAGACGAAGAAACCAACGATTCGGTCCGAAACGGGTCTACGCACAGACACGCTCTCGGACGGCCCTCCACAGTACAATGTGCAGCAGCCGTACGCCGAGGGCAAGACGTGTTATACGGATATCGACCTGACGCGGTCTTCCGGGTATCGTACCAAGCCTGACCGGGCCGCAAATGCCGCTCGTATGAATGTTCGCAACGACCCCGTCAATCAGGTGGGCGCAGCGACTCAGCTGCGCATCGAGTCCGAGCCCGTTCCAGTCGGTCCTATGGCCATCACGGGTTCGAACCAGGGCCGTGGTACCTTGCCCCCAGAGTTCGATGACCCACTCAACGAGTTCAAAGCGAACCCCAATCCGCGTGCTTCGAACGGATTCTTGGATATTGCCATTCAACAGCTCGAAAAGAATCCTTTGGCGTACTCTTTGGCTGACCCCAAAAAGGCTGACCCCGACATGGGCACATCTCCTTTTAACACGGTTTCCGTCAACTAAAAAAATATGGGCTAGTACTAAATGTCGGGAGGTGTTGTTCAACTCGTCGCCGTCGGCCCTCAGGACGCTTGGCTGACCGGCAAGCCCGAGGTTTCCTTTTACCGGTCCAACTACAAGCGTTACACGCACTACTCCAACTCCGTGGAGCGTCAGGTGATTCAGGGTCAGCCCATCGCCGGCGGCATCTCCACGATCCGCTTCGAGAAGAAGGGCGACTTGCTGAGCTACGTGTACCTGACTGTCCGTGATAACAACGGTGCTCAGATGGTCAACCTGGACTGGACCAAGGTGATCGACAAGGTGGAGCTCCTCATCGGCGGTCAGATTGTGGACACCCAGGATATCGAGTACATGACGGACATCGAGCCCATCACCGGCGCCCAGAACTACTCGCAGCGTTACCTGAACTTGAATAGCTCCAGTTTCAATAACCAGAAGAATACGTTCTTGCCTCTGAAGTTCTTCTTCTGCAAGGACTGGTCCGTGTGCCTGCCCTTGATTGGCCTCCAGTTCCACGATGTGGAGGTCCGCATCACTTGGTCTCCTTTCCTGAGCCAGAATATCACCATCGGCCCTACGACCACGCCCGTGTTGCCTGCCCAGCCCCAGGCAACCGCAAACATCATCAGCGATGTGTATACAAGTTCTAATTTGGCAAACGTCGCCATTTCCCAGTCGACTGGTCCCTTGTTCCCAGGTATGCTGATTGCGGCCGCCTCGAGCAATTTGCAGACCAACGTGGCCGTTGTTCAGTCTTTCTCCAACATTGCAACCGTCGCAGGTGTTTCCCAGGTGTATTCCAACGTGACTATCGCCTTTGCAAACTCGGCTGCTGGAAACGTCATAAGCAGTTTCTTCACGGGTAGCGTAGCGAGCTTGTACGCCCCTGTGTGCTCGGCACAGGTTGTGTCGTGGAGCCAGAGCGGAACATCCGCAACCCTGACTATCGACCAAGTGGCGAGTCCTCTAGGCCAGGGCGGTGTTCAGGTGGGTCAGTACGTTGCAGGTCTTCCACTCACGGGCCCTGTGTACGTGTCGAACGTGTACCTTTCGAACGTGATTGTGTCCTACGTATCTGGTACTTTGGCAGCTGTCCCAGCTGGAGCTTCTCTGACCATCTCATTCTTCACCGGCACGGCCCAGACATCCACCACCTACAGCTCCCTCCAGTTCCAGGCCTGGACCAACTTTGTGTACCTGGACCAATCTGAGCGCGACTACTTCGCCAAGGCGCCTCAATACGATATGCTCATCACCCAGGTACAGCGCGTGGTCCTCGGTACCAACCCCGTCCAGGAGTTGGCTCTGGCTCAGCCCGTCAAGTTCCTGGCTTTCCCTTGTGTCAACTACGCCCAGATTTACGCTAACGGTGTGGGCTCGGCGACCGCTGCCAAGTACGAGCTCAAGACTCAGGTGAACGGTGTGGACGTCGGCGACTCTCGGGCCCTGATCCACTTCTGCGACGTGCCTCAGTACTACAACACGCCCTACGGCTACGTGCACAATAACAGCGTGGCGAACGTGGCGATCATTTCTTACTGCCTCGACACCTCCAAGCTCCAGCCCACGGGCACCCTGAACTTCTCTCGTCTGGACACGTTCCGTATCGTCGTGCCTCCGACCCTGACTAACGGCGTTCTGGGTCTGTACAACACCAACATCACGAGCGCGTACCCAACGCCGTTTTTGTATGCAGTCAACTATAACATTCTGCGTATCCAGAACGGGCTCGGCTCAATATTGTACGCCAACTGAATTTTTTCTGCATATAGGATGCACACCAGGTTTGTAAAAAAACTGAAAAACATCTTTTCTTCGACACAGACAGGTGAGAGAAATGCACTGGATCTTTTGGGCCATACTTGTGTGTCTTGTATTTTTAGCCTCGTATAATCCACGTACGGGAAATCTCACTAAGTTTATTGACTTTTCGCGAAGCGAAAATAAGCCGGAGGCTTCGCCAAACTCTGGGGCACAAAGCGCCCCAGAGGGATAATTATTTTGCCCCAGAAACATCAGTAGATGGACCCAGTCCCTCGAGAAGCCGTACGAGAGCGACACAAAGCGATAGCAATACCGATGAGTAAAGTGAACGACACACAACACTTTTTGATCGTCCATGACCGACGATACAGAGAGTGGACGTTTGTCACGGGCGGGTGTCGCCGACGCGAGGTCTATAATCCACTTCGGTGTGCGATTCGAGAACTCGAAGAAGAAACACGCGGGCTCATAAACTTAAAAAGGGGGTCCTACTCCTATTTTAAGTTTACGACAAACACACCGGAACCGAGGGACGTCGAAGATGGCGTCGAAGTTCTGAATCATTATCACGTCTATGTATTCAACTTGCCCATGACGTCTACCGAGCACCGCCACATTATCAAGAGGTTTATTGAGGAGAAGAAAAAGATGGAAGGAGCCGAGGTTCCTTTCCGCAAAAATTACGATGAAAATGATGAGTGTCGGTTCGAGACGCTTGGGAGCATAGCCCAGTGTCCGAACCTGTGGCCTATGATACGTCAGCACGTTTTAGGGAACCCCGAGTTTACTCAGGCGATTGAAACGACCCACTGGACACCTTTCAATTTGAGGGAATAAGATTCCAGAGTTCCGCAGGAACTCTGTCCGGCCCCCGCGCTCGCAATTTGGTTTTTAATTTCCTTCCAAAATTCAGATGACCCGCTCAAAGACCGAGTTGGCGATCATCCTTGTCAAGCTTCGAGGTGAGATTACAGACCCAAAGAAGATTGAGAAGGAGGCGGCAAAGCTAGCCAGTGAAATGTCCCTGATGAAATTGTGTTATGAAATTCAAAAGGTGGAGGAGGAGAGAGAAGCGTCAGCTTCCGCTCCGGCGACGCAGGAGCAGACTGTGACCGAAGAGGCCCCAAAAGAGTCCGAGGAAGCCCCAAAAGAGTCCGAAGAAGCTCCCAAAGAGCCCCGGGAGGAGTCTGAAAAGACTCCTCCCCCAGTCGAACTTACCAAAAAGGAAGAGGCGATCGTCGAGGAACTCAAGGCGCCTGAAAAGGCAACTCCCAGGCAAAAACACAAACACATTTTGTCATGGCTTTTGGACTCGTCGAGTGAGGACGAAGCTTAGAGGTGTGAGTGTCTTTAGAACTAAGAGATGTCCATAGAACGATGGATGGTTCCACATGGACCGGGGACGCATGTCCTCATGTCAGGTGGAATACTGTGCGTACCCCCGGAAGAGACCCAAGACTTCTACCGAGAGTACATAGAAGCGATCAATTTAGGATCAAAATTGTATGTCGTCGAACAAAAGACGGAAAGTTTCAAGTTTTTCGTAGACTTGGACTATAAGGCACCTGAAAAGTTATCGGATGAAGACCTTGTTCAATTTTGTTCTATAATTCACAAATCCCTGGAAACCTCAAGCCCATGTCTCATTTCCAAGGCTAGACCACGATCTATAGGTGAAGGTCTGATCAAGTCTGGGGTTCACATACACTGGCCGAACCTGATCGTGTCTCGGACTCAAGCCATGAATTTAAGATCAAAAATAGTGACGAGTTTATCAGCCGATTTCCCCTTTGATTGGGACAAGGTGATAGATTCTTCGGTCTATGCCGGGTCTGGTCTTCGGATGTTATGGTCCCACAAGAAACCTACAGGTGATCCCTACGTGCCTTGGCGGTCCCTCGATGGTCAGGAGTTTTCCAAGACTCCAAACATGGAAACTCTAGTCCTGTTTTCCGTCCGTACGGACGAAGAGGCGCAACAAACGGAAGTCTTGGCCGATACAGAACCTCTCGAAGACTTTGTTCAAAAGTACATGGAGGGTCAGAGTCAGGCACATATCAAAAAGGTCCAGAGACACGAGCACAACGGCTGGTTTGCTCAGACAGACTCCAAATTTTGTGAACGAATTCGAAAGGAACACAAGTCGAACCACGTATGGTTTTCTATACATTCAGGACGTATTTCTCAGAGGTGTCTTGATGAGGAGTGTGCCGAGTTCAAAGGGACCGAACATATTCTTCCTCCTTCTATAGTAGAGCGACTCAAAGATGTTGCTATTGTGGGTAGTCCTCCTTCTTGTTTTCTTATGGATATTTTTCCCGATGGGCCCAGGGAGTCGCTTCAAAAAGTACGAAAAGATGGTCCACCCGTACTCGGGACTCGACCCAGTAAATTGGCAAAGGTTTCTGGACAATCTCCATACGTTCGAACGGTTGGCTTCGAGTCGGCTCGATGACGCTTCCGAGGCTCTGTATGCAACCACAGAAAACATCAAGGACCTAGGACTCGGGCTTCGACGGGCCGACGATGCTGATATTCAAGAAAAGCTTGCCGAGATGGCGTTTCAGTTGGGGTACGAAGGTGAACTTATTTTGAATCAAAATGCGGTCAATCAAGGAGTTTACTTCTTCCCACGTTACTTAAACGAATCGTTAATGGAGTATCCAGAATATGCCGACACGCGCGACCCGGGTCCCGTCAGAAGCCATGGTCAATAGAGCCGAGTCCGAAGGACTCGTGGCCCCGCAAGCCCCCGATCTCACAACCCTCGCCGAAGCTGCTGCCACCACTGAAACTCCAGGGACGCGGACACGCTCCGGCCGCGTCTCCAAGCCCCCTGTACGTTACGAGCCTGTTGAACAGGTCGAGGACGACTACGCACCCGAGGACTACGACACGGAAGATGAAGGAGAGTCTTCGGAGGATATCTCGACCGATGACGAGGACGAAGAGGACGATGAATCTGATGCAGATGAAGATGGAAATTTAGACGGATTTGTTGTACCAGATAAAAGTGAGAGTGGTGAGTCGGACAGTGATGGAGAACCTCCCGTTCCTGTCGCAAAGCGCCGAGCCGTCGTCAAGAAACGCCCCGCCGCCAGAGCCTGAACCCCGCCCTCGAGCTTGGACACCTCAACAGGACTTTGAGGACCAGCCGCCTAGACGTTTTGTTCCCGCGTTCGAACCACCGGCGCGTCAACAGAACGTCTTTGAATCTTTAAAAGATAATCAAGTTGCTCTTATTTTGATCGGTATTGTTATTGGTGTACTTATTATGAATATGCGGCCCATCATCGTGAACCCTATGAAGTAAAAGGGTACAAAGGTGCGTTCTTTGCGTAGTCGTCGTTCCCAACAAAAGCTCCTATAGGACCTGTACGGTTCACATACACATCCTCCTGTAATATCCCTGTCCAGGGATTTACACGAGTTTGATCGGCCGGTTCCATTTGACGAAACACGTCGAATTGTGAAGGAGACTCCTCGGAAGGTGGTGGTCTTGAAGTCACTGACGCTCCGACACGGGAAACGAGTAAATAAAGAACAAAAGCGATGGCAAGCACCGAGGCGATAGGTGCGACGTAGCCTCGCCGCAAAAGGTACAGACTCGTAAATATAGTCATAGCTCCAGCAATTGCCACGAGGACAAATTGCCACGTGGGAAGTGCTGTAAGGGTGTCCATATTTCTTCTATTTATCAAGGTTTTTTACTGGTCTGGAACTTCGTCGTCGGCGGGGGAAGACCCGGTCGGAGTCTGTGAGACAGACTCCTCCTCCGGAACCGTCTCAATCTGAACAGCGGGCATCTTACGCTCCTCGATAATCTTGTTCACGCGCTCGTCGGCCATAGCCACCAGCTCGGCCACCGTCTTGTCTGGGAACTCCTTGCGTAGCTCCTCGACAATCTCTGCGGGGTGAGGGATCGGTGGAACGTCCGGCTTGGTATAGTACTTGGAGTTCTCATCGGCAGGGTCGATGTACGGGTACGGTCCAGGCTGGGGCTGGGCGATCATATCACGCTTACGTTTCTCGAACATTGCCGCGGCAGCACTCTGGTTCTCACGGTACTTGGTCATAATCTCCTCGAGCTTCTCGTTCTGATAGTGAACGTCCGAAATCTGCTCGCGGTCAGGAGGGATCAAAAGCCACTTGTACATGTCCACGACGTAAATGTCCACGAGGGCATCCTCCTTCTGCAGACGCTTGGCGTGACTCGCCGCCTCGTCACGAGATGCGAAACACCCGCGAATCTTCATACCCAACTTCTCATTCTTCTGAGGCTGGTCAGGACCGACAAACGAAATACACGCGTACAGTTGGCCAGGAACAGTCAAGTAGTCTTGCTCGAGAGTACCCATATAAAAGGAACAAGCGCTTATTTTTTAAGCTAAATGGCGCAAACAAGTGAACACATGCGCAAAATGCACAACGATGCAAAACGTCAATTGATTCAGCGTTGGGTCCTTCCTGGGACCAAAGTGCTTGACTGTGGGTGCGGACGGGGTGGGGACTGGCACAAGTGGAAGGCGGCTCGGGTCCACGTGTTTGCCATCGACCCGGACGAGGAGTCCCTTCGGGAGGCTGAGCAGCGGGCTCACGATATTCAGTTCGGTGTTTGGTTCCTTGGAACGGGCAGTATCATTCAGGCGGCTTTTGCCGGTCCGTACGATGCCATATGTTACAATTTCTCACTTCAGTATATTTGCGAAGACCCTGCAACGTACAGAGCATCCATCAAAGCGATCGCCTGTTCCCTGAACCCCAACGGTCTCCTTCTAGGTGTTGTGCCTGAAAAGGCACGGGCTGAGGCCCTCGTGGACCAGTACGGCCACTTCAAGGACCCTCTAGGCAACGAGTTTGCTTTGCTCCAGGGTGGGCGACGCTTGAACGTCCGTTTGGTCGATGGACCCTTCTATGCAGATGGTGGACGTGAAGAGCCCGTCCTAGACGCCTCTGTCCTCGTAAAAGACCTTGCAGTGCTCGGACTCGACCTGGTCATGTGGGAGCCTATGCTTCCTCAACCCACAGGACTCATCTCCGATTTGTATTCAAAATTTGTCTTTCGTAAGAGTAGGTAATGTGGCCGGTCATCACAGGGGTCCTGTTTGTCTTGGTTCTTTTACTTTTTTGGTACCACCAGGAACCTCCTATGTTGACCGAACTCAAGCAAAGGTACTGGGCCACACTGGATATGTTACGTCAGACGGGTGACCCAATGTGGTCCGGAGTCTTGAAACCATCGATACTCACGGGTATGAGTGGGTGGGACAAGTCTCAGGGTCCTATAGGTTCGAACGTCAATAAGGGGTACGAAATATACATCTGCCTGGATGGAGACGATGTAAACTCGGCGATGTATGTACTCATACACGAATTGGCACACATGTCTGTACCCGAGTACGATCACACGACGCATTTTTGGAATAATTTTGAAAAGCTCAAAACTCTTTGTGTTTCAAAAGGGCTCTATAGATTGGACGGGGAACGCAAGTATTGTGGGGACACGGTGAAAGACGGGGGCGGGCCCACTCAAGGTCCGTAGGACCTTTCGTCCCCCGGTCTTTTGACTCTTAGGCCCGGTCAATCAAGTACTTCTTAATAATGTAAAACACGAGCGCAGCTACCAAGGCCGTCACAGCCAAGCCTGTGAGCGACACGTCACCCGACTCGCCCACAAACTTGGGGACCATCGTACGAAGCCGGGACTGGACCGGCTTGGAAAAGGCGATCACGGAGGCAACACCGGCTAGAGCCGCCTGGAACTGCTCATCCGTGAGACCGAAAGGGTTACCTGAGGCTGCCTTTTTCTTGCGCTCCTGAGGCTCCTCCTGACGCCTCTGTACGGCGGCCGAAGGACCCGTCATCGTAGGAGGACCCTGGATCTCGTTCTGCATAAGTTCCTCGATCGATGTTGAGAAATCAGCCATTTGAGATTCGTCAACCTTTTTTTCTAGCTTCAAAAGCCCGGTCGGAACGGACTTGGCACCCTCCTCGGGTGCTCTGGCCAGTGCTTGGCGGGCCAGTTCCTCGTTGACTGAAACCTGAGGAATCTCGCTTATAAGAGTACTCGCGTCTGGGTCGTAGGTCATCATCTCTGAATTTTAAAAGGAAATTAACAAAGGAAGGTCAAGCGCGCTTGACGACGTTGACAGACCCGCCCCGTCTCTTGACGGCGGGCTCAAGTTGGGCTGGTTTCTGTGCGGCCCGTGGGTTATAGTGTCTTTGATGGTACTGCCAAAACGACGGGGATCCGACCCGGAAGTTCCTCCTGATGGGTGCTTTGTACCAGAACACGCAATCTGTGATACGGTTACTTTTCGAAGTGTTATCCAAGACCAAACACTCGTAGTTTTCGGTACACGCGTCCATGACCTGACAAAACTGGTCAAAGGTTGGAAATACACCGAAAAAGGCTTTATAGAGGTTCTCACGATTCTGGCGGACGTTGTCCCGGAGCGCAAAGACATAGTCCACGTTGGTACGGATCATAGGGGTCATATCCATACAGTACTGGGTCGTCATCATAAAGAAAATCTTCCAGTGTCGACCATTCATAAAGAGTTGGCGGATGGCTGTGTCCCTCATAAAAGACCGGTCGTACATACAATCATCCATAAGGACAAAGACGGGTGAACACCGACCGACAGCCAAGAGTTTCTTTTGACGATCGATGATCCGTTCAAGGGCATCACGGTTATAGTCTCCAAAAACAAAGAGGTCCGGAATAAACTGTTTATAGTACCCGTTTCCCTCCTCGGTTCCGGACATGGCGATACCGGCCGGTAAGTGTTTCTTGTGCCACAGGATATCCGTGACGAGTGTCGATTTACCCGTTCCACGTTTTCCTATGAAGACGCAGACCTTATCATCAGCCATCTTGGACGGGTCGAACTTTCGGAGTGCCAAAGACATTCCTTTCCTGCAATTTTGAAACAAAATAGGAAGTGGCCTGGAGCGCGAACCGAGACCGAGAGCGGGAGTCCTATGGACTCCCTCGTGATCCCCTTGGAGCGCCCTATGGGCGCGAAACAATATGTTTCCCTTTACTAGAGAGATGTCCGCAGGGTACATACAACTTGTGGCACTTGGACAACAGGATGCATATCTCACAGGGTCTCCTCAGGTGACGTACTTTTCGGGCGTGTACAAGAGACACACGCCTTTTGTCCTGGAGGCGTACGATATCGCTTTTAACGATCAAATTGTGACGTATGGTGGAACATCCATATGTCGAATACCACCAAAAGGAGACCTCATACGGGGCCTAACGCTCAAAGCAACGCTCCCTGCTCTGTACAATCCCGGAAACGATTGGACATGGCCGAACCCACCGTCCAATACAAATTATCCTATTCTTTGGCTCGGTCTCCCAAATGGAACCATCACCGGACCTTTACAAGCCAGTTACGGGTTTTCGTACTATTCATCGAACGCCGCCTCCTTGAACCTCTGGGACATTAATTTCCTTCCGTACCTTTCGTACGTTCCGGGTACAAACTCGTTCCAGTTTTCCGGAGTTTCGAACGTTATCGTCCAACAGAATCAGCCGGCCACTTCAGCTTTTTCGGGCGTGTTTTGGGGGTTTGATCCCGTCAATTACTCGACCCAAGACAATTACGGAAACCTCGTGTATAACGCCACGACGTCGGGTATAGTGACCCCAGACTTCAATCTCCAACAAGCTGGGTGGGTCCAGACGCAAGGTATTCCGGTCGATCCCTTGCCGGCTCTGTACTTGAGTGTGACGCAACCCGATGGGTACCCCATGTCTGGGCTTCAGTTTATTAATTTTTCAAGCACAAATGCATCCGGAGCGTACTGGACACCAAACTACGTGTTGACCAAGCGGTACACGGTAACACCAGGAGGGTGTGTTCAGTTTTCACGTACAGGGTACTATGCGATTCGGGCCGGGTTCAATCTCACGTCCGGGTCCATTCAGTCCGTGAGTTACGGAACAGGCACGGTGGATGGCGCGCCCGTAGGAGGTCCGACGTTCCTAGGCTCGTACAACTATACAGTATCGCCCGACCCGTCTTCACCGACGGTCATTCCCATCCTCGTCGCGAGTACGACGGCATATTATTACTTTTATGCCCAAAGTACGGGAACGACGGCTTTTCCGGGAACGTACTTTTCCATAGGGCCCGTCAATGAAACGTACCAATTGAACACAAACATAAATTTACCGGGAAACACAGATACGAAGATTCCGTTTTACGGAAACGTTGCGCCCTTGTCCCAGTACCTCGTGACGCTCCAAACAAACTCTGAATTTAAATTCACGTCGAACGCGCAGTACGTCATTTCCGGGTCTCTGAGTCTTTCCGGTGTTCCGGAAAATTACGTGACGAATGTCGGTCTATGGAGTAACATTTTAGGTACCACTTCAAAGATTTACTCGTACGATATGACGCTCCAAGGTCGAAACCCGACGTACGCTTTTTCTTTACCTTTGGTCGCCTCGAACCTCGCTTCTTACTACGTAACCTTGTCCTCGACCCGAGGACCTGCGATCGTCATTTCAAACTCCTTTGTGACCCTCCAAGAGGTCGGTCTGACGCCCAGAGACTCTCCGACGTACTCTTTACCCCAAAACGGAATCATATTTAGACCCAAGGATAACAATACGGTCCTTCCAGCAACACTCAATTTTAGAACACAATTCAGTAACACGTCCAATTCGACGATGATTTTCACGGGGAGTGATGGGTCCTTGGTCTTTGCAAATACCATGTCGTACATGTTGACCGGTGTTTTGTCGTGTTCGAACCTCGTCACATCAATTTCAATCTCAAATTCACAGACGGGCTACGCTCAGAGTTTTGCTTTGAACTTGGGTATCGCTCCGCCCTATACGATATCGGTCCCTTTTAACATTACAAATAATGCCTTGTCGTACTCCGTGACGTTACAGACGGACCAACCAAGCTCGAACCTTTTGAAAGACAGTACTTTTTTAGTCGTGTATCCACTCACGTCCAACGAGTTCAGTAACCCTTTACTGACCAACTATTCGTATTGTGACTCGGTCGGTACGTACCTAATACAGAATGCAGACCTTAAGATCGGTGGTCAAACGATTCAGAGTATTACGGGTGAATATATAGAAATTTGGAACGAATTGAACGTTACGTACGAGAATCAACCGGGTCTTCAGCTTTTGACGGGGAAATACGATACGCAAACGAGCGTCGGACCTCCCGGCCGGACGTACTACGTGAATTTACCCTTTTATTTTTACGGTTCACCCGAACTGTCCATTCCGATCTGCGCACTCGATAGACAAGACGTGGAAGTCTGGGTCACGTTCCGGCCCTTTTCAAACTTGACGTCATTCACGGTTACGAATCCGACGCTCCAAGCCACCATCATCACGGAGTACGCGTACCTTTCCAATCCTGAAATTAATTGGTTCCAGAGTCACCAGATTGACTATATCATCACACAGACCCAGTATGACCAGTTTGATTTACAAGCCGGGTTCACAACCGCCGTGTTCGAACTCTTTTTCAAAAACCCCGTCAAGGAACTCTTTTTCGTCATTCAGCCCGTCTCTCAAGCGCCTTATGACTACTCGAACAACGGACTCTTGTCTTTGGGTCTGACGTTCAACGGTGAAGACGCCTTTTTGACGCGCGTCACGGATACAGCCTACGTCGGGTCCATAGAACCTTTCAATCATCACACAAACTTCTTTTCGATACCTCCAGTTCCGCAGCCTCAAGTGTTCGGTCGTCAATTTTTCATGTACTCATTTTCGACCAATCCAAGCGCGGGGAACCCATCGGGCTCTATCAACTTTTCGCGTATTCGTCAAGTCATGTTGGAACTCAATATCGCTGGTACATTTTTGCCTGCAAAATCGTTCCGGATTCTTGCAACGTCCCAAAATATCCTTCGGGTCGAGAATGGAATTGCGGGAATCATGTTCAACTAGGGGACTGCAAAGATCGGACCCCTTTAGGGGTCCTTGCTCCCCCTGGTTGTGCTGTCCGTCAGGTTTCTCAGAGTTTCTCAAGGGTTCTAGAGGTTCCCTAGAGGTTCCAGGGAGGTTTTTAAAGGGCGCCCTTCGGGCGCAAATAAATCCTGTGGATTTATAAGTATGGCCGGTCGTGCCAGTTTGTCCTTTTTGGGCCAAGAGGACATTTCACTGAGCGGTGATCCACAAGTCACATATTTCGTCGAGCGGTACGCAGGTCAGACTCAGTTTGCCCAACGAGTCGATCAGGTTATATTCGACGAGCAAAGTGTGACTTTTGGGTCTGAAAATCACAGAATACTTCCTCGAAAGGGTGATCTCATCACGAATATGTATATGCTCGTCCAGTTCCCGAACATTGGAACAGTCCTTGACTCGGTCGGGACACTCATGTTCCAATATGTCGAACTGTACATAGGCTATGAGCTCGTCGAGCGTCTTTACGGAGAATACATAGAGATGACGTATGATTTAACTATTCCAAAGGGGAAACAGCCTGCTCTTAAGTTTTTGACCGGAAAGACTCTTCAGTTTCAAAACGTCCCTTTGGGCTCGTATTACGTTCCTTTACCTTTTTCCCTGTTTGATAAAGGTCTTCCTTTGTGTGCTATCAAGGATGACGTGACGTTTCGTATCGTCTGGAACCCGTCAACCTTTTTCACGCAGCCACCAGTTCAGTACACGGGGACGTTCACAGCGACTCTCAGTATCGAATACACGTACATTTCAGAGGCGGAGATTAGGTTTATCAAGGGGATCGGACAGACCCCTCCGGGGTCTGGACTCGGGGCTGCCCCTCAGGCCGGGCAGGTTCCTCAAGTCCCCCAAGGCCCTCAAGGTCCACAAGGCTCTTTACAAGGACAGAGTGGACAGGGGCCTATGGCCCCTGGACCCGGGCCCCGCATTTTCGAACAAGTTCAAAGGAACGAATTTTTCATTCCTCAAGGAGTTTCGAACGTTCAGTGTATCTTGAACTTTTATAACCCGGTCAAAGAGCTCTTTTTCGTTTTACAACAAGATTCGGCTCGAGGGTACGATTATAGTAACACAGCAACGGACTCAGCCCGCTCGGGCACGATTGGAACCACGGACCTTCTCAACGCTCTTCAATTGAATTTCAATACGACAGACCGTATCGAACCTCGGGTCGGTACGCCCCAGTTCCTTCGTATCATTCAACCTCTCGAGTTTCATACCCGTGTTCCAGACCGTCTGTTTTACATGTACTCCTTTTCGTTGGATCCAGAAGGGGACTCACCAACAGGGTCCGTGAACTTGTCCATAATTAAGAACCAAATTCTGTATTTGTCCCTGAACCCAACACAGACCAATGTGAACGTTCGAGTCTATGCTGTATCGTACAACTTTTTGGAACCTTCAGGGCGAGTGACGTTTTCGAACTTTTTCTAAGTCCCCCGGCTCCACTTAGAGACCTGCCTCTCTTTTCCCGTATGATGCGTACAGGCGACGGCGACATGGACACGTCCCAACTTGAGAATGCGGCTATGGACCTTTTCTTACCCGTCATGGAATCAGCGACGGTTCTGGCCGCACACTATACAAAGGCGTGTGGACGGAACTGTATTACGGCCCAGGACATGAGTTACGGGCTCATGTATGCCGCTCGTAACGTCACGGGAAAGCATATAGGGTCTTTGTATCCTGAGATTTACGAGGAGTCGGACGAGGAATCAGGCACTGATTCCGACCCGGACTCGGGGGACGAGGAGGACCCCTGGACCAAGTACGAAGGCCCCGACGAAACTGCCCTAAAAATGAATGAGTGTGCCGATACGTGGGCATCGTGGATCCCTGAAAACCCTTCAGAACGTGCGTTGAAAAACGCGGTTGACAAAAACTCCTTTTTTGGTAGAGGAGAATGACCTATACATTCTTTACAACAACAAGTGACTCCGACGAAGAGGACGAAGACCCAAAGTACTCGAGCTTCGTCGAATTCGAGGACTTTGAGGATGAGGAAGACCCCCCAGAAGGGTTCGAAGGTCCTCAAAAAGGGTCGAGTCTTGAAGGGGGGCCCAGCGAGGAAGCAGAGCTTCCTCGCCCCTGGGAGTCTTCAGAGAAGACGAGCGGGCGGGAACGGGCGGGGCCCGTTCCCTGGGACCCTTCAGAAAGTTTTTTTGCTTACCTATAATAAATGGCAGGTGTCGTGTCTTCAGTCGCTCTCCAGCTCGAGGCTCAGTCCCTCAATATGATCGTCATGGGTTTTACGTTCGCAGCAGCTATCAGCTGGTTCCACGCCGTTCGCTCCATGGTCGAGAAGGTCGTCAAGACCAACGGAAGCGCCCAGAGCGACCTCTTTGCGGCCCTTGCCACGACCCTTCTGGCCATCGTCGTCTTCCTTGTTATCAAGGCGGTCGCTCGTAACATCAAGGTCAAGGAGCCTAGCGATGTGGTCTATGCAGTTACGGCCTAAGAGCCGAGTCGTGGAACGACTCGTGGCCCCGCAGGGAGTCCAGGGGCTTGGAGTCCAGGTCCAACTTGTCCAAGTTGGCCCCCGGGTCCCTTAAAAGTCTTAAAGGCGACAAAAGCCCCCAAAATCACAAGTATTATGATCCACCAGTGAAAACGCCTCTTTGGTTCGGGTGGTGGAGGCGGTTGTATTTTCATCGCCTCCACGATTCGTTTGATTTGTATCTCCTCTAAAGGCTGAGGAGGTGGTAAAACGGGTTCAGGGTCTGGGGTCAAGTGGAGACGTAAAATAAAGGCGTTTGTGTTCCAGCCTCGGAAATCAAGGAGGTCCCCGTTTTTGTCGACCCACCGAACAGTAAGGCGTTGGAGTGAGTTGATGGGTTCAGGGTAGTCTACAGAGACTCGATAGTCCTTATTTTCATGAAAATTCTTGATACAGGCTGACCCTACATCCATGATGATGGGTGCAAAGGATCGGTTCGCGTTCGACCCGCTAATCGTACCCGTCGTTCCCTGTAAAGCGCCTGTATCCACGTTGAATGGGGTTCGCAACTCATCGATGTCTAGGTAAATGTAATCGTTCAGAGAGAAATCCACGAGGGTCGTACTACGTACTATATATTTGCCTGCGTACGTCGGGTCTGTGGAGCCTGCCAGTGCGGCCGTATAAGTCTTGCCATTCTCAAGACCGACCATAGCTCCAAACTCACTGGACTGAATTTGAAGTGTAAATAGAGACCCGGATGAAAAGATATAGTGGCCTTCTTCCTGAACATACGTGAGCGTTGGTGAACTTGTTTGGGCAGAAACGTCCTGGGCGAGCGTGTATGCCGAGTAGAAACCTGGGTTCAAAGAGACGTTACTTGAGTTGAATGCAAAGACGTTCGAACCGTTTGTGAGGTTATACATACTGTTCCCGACCCGAGCACTCACGAGGTCAACACGTTCTATGTTCCGGATCGGTCGGGTCAAGTGTAAAGTGTAGCTGGACCCTGATGGGTACAGGGTGACGTCACGGTTTGTCGAGTCGACGAAAAGGAGGCGCGTAGACATCTCTTACTGGTATTTACTGAGAGTTTAGCTTGGTGGAGTGGGCCACACGACCTGTGTCGGGTCTTGCGTGTTGGACGGGAGGTCGCGAAGCGCCTTGCGGTACGCGGCCCACGCATCCTGTTTTTCGACGGGCAAGACACAATCTCTATTTTGGGTCCAGTCTGATTCTGCGAGTAGCTTGCTGCGCCGAGCACGGAGGTCGACATAAAGTGCCGACAGATCTGGGTTTTCGATAATTGAAAATGATCCGTCGGCATTTTTTACAGCCTTGGCCTTGAGCTGGTTTGTGTTGGCGACCACCTTGACACAAGCGTCCTGACCTTCAAAACTACATTCATAACCCGTGGGCCCTGACGCGCGAATCACGAGAGTCTCCGTATCGACCCAAAAGTCCATTAATTTAGACGTAGATTTTAAAACGCCATGCGGAACACGCGCATGTAATCACCCGAATTTTTGTATGTCGCCGTCAGAACACCGTTTTGAGCCGTGCTCAGAGACAATTGACCGAGACCTACGTTTCCTGTTAGAGATCCAGCATTAAGGTACGAAATTGTAGACGAGTATTGTCCTCCTACACCGGCCGTGTTTGTGCTACTGAAAATCAAGACGTCGCCGGCAAAATAAGCGACGAAAATACCATTGCCTACTGGTGTGTACGTGACGGTGCCTGTACCGAATAGACCTTGATAACTCACCATTTGGAACGTGAAGTTGCCAATCTGAAGTACGTTACCTGTCACATTTGTACCTCCTATTTGAAGTTGGGCACCGGGATTCGTCACCCCGATGCCGACGTTTCCCGCGGTCGTGATGCGCATGCGTTCGCTCGGAGTCCCGACCGATGCGACAGACATAAACTGAAGGTCCACCTGGTTGTTCGAAGGACCCTTATATATCCAAACTCCAGCACCGGCGGGTGTACGTATGAGAGGAGTGGATGTATTAATGCTGAGCCACTGAGCCTCGTTAATTCCGAGGAAGTATCCCGAATAGGCTGAAATGGCGC
>TBL_comb47_HYPODRAFT_10003513_pt1 | contig 18514 bp, 13 predicted proteins | sample TroBogypolimnion_40_FD_10682 | JGI IMG/M metagenome (IMG submission 10682)
GGAGATGTGGAAGTTTAATGGCATAGAAGTTCCTTTCTACACAGCCGACGGTGCCACATCATTTATGCTGGAAGCGGGCTCGCTACCCGATGCTGCTATCGGTCTGGATCCGGGAACCACCGAAGCAGATTTTGCCCAGGCAACAAAAGCCAATCCAAATGTCCCCTCGTTTTGCAGTGAATTGTATCCCGGATGGCTCACCCATTGGGGAGAGAAATGGCAGCGTCCGGATACCACCGGACTATTGAAGGATGTAAGATGGCTGATGGATCATAAAAAATCCTTTAATTTTTATGTGATTCATGGCGGAACCAATTTTGGCTATTGGGCCGGAGCCAATGCATTCAGTCCGACTCAATATCAGCCCGACGTAACCAGCTACGACTACGATGCGCCGATTAACGAAATGGGTCAGCCAACACTCAAATACTTCGCACTGCGCAATTTATTGGCGACCTATCAGCCGGCGGATCAGAAATTACGAACAGTTCCCGCAACATTACCGGTCATTGCAATTCCCGAAATAAAACTCAAAGTCTCTGCTTCAGTCTGGGACAACCTGCCTGCTGCCAATTTTGTATCACAACCCAAACCGATGGAGATGTTTGGCCAGAAAGCAGGTTTCATCCTTTACCGGACCACCCTGGTCGGTCACAAGAAGGGAAAACTCCTGATTACCCAGCTGCACGATTATGCCACCATCTTTGTTGACGGTAAATACATGGGAAAACTCGACCGGTCAAAGGGCGAAAACAGTATTGAACTGCCACCCTCATCGAATCCCAATCCTAAGCTCGATATCCTGGTGGAAGGGATGGGGCGCATCAATTTCGCGGAATACATGATCGACCGCAAGGGGATAACCGAGTGCGTTTCACTTGACGGGATGACCCTGATGAACTGGCAGGTATACAACCTCCCGTTAGACGAATCCTATCTGGATCATCTGAAATTCTCAGCGAGAGAAACCGTCAGACCCGGCAATTTCTTTAAAGGTGAATTTGAGCTTTCAACCTTAGGGGATACCTATCTTGATCTTGGTCTCTGGGAAAAAGGAATTGTCTGGGTGAATGGCCATAACCTGGGAAGATACTGGAGCATTGGTCCTCAGAAACAGCTCTATTGTCCGGCACCTTGGCTTAAAAAAGGGAAGAATGTCCTGGTGATTTTCGATCTGCATCAACTTAAAGCCTCTGCCGTCAAAGGGGTAAAAAGCATGGAATAAATCTCATGTTTATTTCGAATATTTCTTATTATGATTGCAGTCAGCTAATCGGGAAAATAGTTTAATTTCTGATTCCTCATCATCAAAATTGAACAGGATGTCATTGGAGAAATATTTTGAAAAATTCAGAGAGGAAATTGTTGGGATAGACATGACTTTTGAATCGCCTTACGGTGAGAAAAAGATCATTTATGCCGACTGGATTGCGAGTGGGCGGCTCTACCGCCCAATTGAGGAGAAAATCACCAATGTGTTCGGACCTTTTGTGGGCAACACCCACACCGAAACCTCTGAAACAGGAACCTTAACCACGAAGGCTTATCACCTTGCCCAACGGAAAATCAAGGAACATGTTCATGCCGGACCCAACGATGTAATCATCAATGCCGGTTCAGGGATGACCACGGTGATTAACAAATTTCAGCGTATCCTTGGTTTCAGGGCCATGCATAAAATTGATAAAATCAACGCATTACCTGCTGAAGAGCGACCGGTGGTTTTTATTACCCATATGGAACATCACTCCAACCACACTTCCTGGCTGGAAACCATTGCAGATGTGGTTCAACTTCAGCCCGATAAAGAACTCCTCGCAGATCCTGAGCAATTAAGGGCTGAACTGGCCAAATACCGCAACCGCAGGATGAAGATTGGTTCGTTCACAGCCTGCTCCAATGTCACGGGGATCTCCACCCCTTACCACCAGATGGCCCGGATCATGCATGAAAACGGGGGACTTTGTTTTATCGATTTTGCAGCTTCCGCCCCGTATGTGCAAATTGATATGCACCCTGATGATCCGCTCCAGGCTCTCGACGCGATCTTCTTCTCACCCCATAAATTTCTGGGCGGACCAGGCAGTTCAGGGGTTTTGGTTTTCAATGCTGCAATTTACAACAGTTCTGTACCCGACAATCCCGGCGGCGGAACCGTCGACTGGACCAATCCCTGGGGAGAGTTCAAATATGTCGACGACATTGAAGCCAGGGAAGATGGGGGAACTCCTCCTTTCCTGCAAACGATCCGTACCGCCCTATGCATCGAATTGAAGAACCAGATGGGGATTGAAAATATCGCGGACAGGGAGAAAGAGCTGGTCGATATTGCATTTGATGGTCTGGAGAAGATTGATGAGCTTCATATCCTGGCAAACAATATCCGTCATCGCTTGGGTATCATCTCCTTTTATATCGATAACCTCCATTTTAATCTCGCCTGTAAATTGCTGAATGATAAATTTGGTATTCAATTACGGGGCGGGTGTGCCTGTGCAGGGACCTATGGTCATTTTCTGCTCGATGTGAGTCATGACCAGTCACATAGAATCACCGAGCGGATCAACTTTGGCGATCTTTCGCAAAAACCGGGGTGGATAAGACTCTCTCTCCATCCCACTATGACCAATGAAGAACTCCTGTTTATTCTGGATGGGATCAGCGAGGTTCAGAAAAACCACCTGACCTGGGAAAAAGATTATATCTACAACTCCAAAACCAATGAATTTAAGCATATTAACGAGCCGGAAGATAAAATTGAGCGGGTATGCGATTGGTTTCGGCTCGAATAGATACTCCCACGTTTAAACCTTAGGAGACTTTTTCTTATGTTTTTCCAATTTCAGGAAAGTCGCAATTGCTTTCCTGAAATCGACTGAAGAAGAAATCTTAAAGAAATTTTTGGGAAGTCTTGGTTGTTCTTGTTTGATTTGTAATCCGCTAACCAGAAAAAACTTATCGGGAAATGCCTGGCGATTCTTTTTAATCATGTCGGTAACTGTCCCCTGAGCAATCGATGTGACAAAAGAGGTGAACACAATTTTAAATGGCCGGATCCCGTCCATATTAATAATATCCCGAAACGGAACCGAACAGCCCAGGTAGACCACTTCAAAATTTGCTTTCCGGGCCAGATAACTATAATACAACATGCCGATTTCATGAAACTCCCCCTCAGGAAGATAAAATAAAATCCTCGGAAGTTTTTCTGCGGATCTTACCCGTTCCTGATCAATTGCAACAATGATCTTTTGCCGGATCAGATTCGAGATAAAATGTTCCTGCGCGGGGTTTATGGTTCCAGCCTGCCACAAGGTTCCAATACTTACCAGAAACGGGAACAGGAGCTGTTCAATCGTCATTTCAAATCCAATTTGCTCAACCGAAGCATCAAAAACATGGTTAAAAAGCAGCTCGTCCGCATCCAGCAAGGCCTTGTTTAAATTAACCGATTGCGTGTTTAAAGAGGGTAATTCACTGTTTAGGTGCAGGACGATCTCCTTGATCTGATCGTCATTAAACCGGGCAATTTTTGAGATTTTATACCCGTTCTGATTCAATAGGGAAATATTCAACAGCTTTACCAGATCATCATCAGAATACAAACGAATATTGGTATCTGTTCTGCCGGGATCAATCAAATGATAGCGTTGTTCCCAAATCCTGATTGTGTGTGATTTAATGCCGGACAATTTCTCAAGATCCTTTATCGAATAGATTGACATAATTTAAATGTTACAGAGGCTATAAAAATGAAGATTTGAAAATTCATCCAATCCAAAATATCTCCAGGTAATTTTCAGCAAAATAGTTATTAAATCAGTAAAACTAATAAAAGGAATAAATAAATCTGAATTTGGCCAAGGCAAACCACGTGTAGGTAAATTCAACAGAATTCCCCGGATAAGCTTTATTATCAATTTGAAATAAGCAGAAATATTTCAAAAACTGACAAAAACCATCCGGGGAATTAACTAAATAAAATTGAAGCGAACTATTGGTCAGGGAACAATGACCTTGTTAATCACGTGAACCACACCATTGGATCCCTGTATATTAGCCTGAACCACATTGATATTCCCATTTATCGTTACACTGCCATTACTGACTGTAACACTTAAAGACTTGCCGCTATTCAGGGTTGGAACGGTTCCTGACATCAAATCGCCTGATTGAACATTTCCACTGACAACATGTGCCAAAAGAATTGGGGTAAGCTGGTCTTTAGTAAGGGCGTCAATGCCACTTACTTTTAATGCGGTGAACAATGCGGTAAAGGCATCATTGGTAGGCGCAAAAACCGTAAATGGCCCGGCACCTGCCAATGTTGTCGCCAGGTTAGCCTTGACTACGGCAAGTACCAGTGTACTAAACTGACTGTTTTGAGAAGCAAGGTCAACAACCGTTGGCGGAAGAAGTACCTTGTCGATAACATGGATAATTCCATTTGTTGCGACAACATCAGTTGCAATTACATTTGAGCTGTTGTTCAAAACGACCCCACTTCCAACCGCAATCTGAACAACCACATTCTTTCCAAATGCAGAACTTAGAGTGGGGAAATAACCAGCTGTTACCTTCGCTGCAGGAACAAATCCAGAAAGGACATGATAAAGAAGTATTGGTGATAATGTACCGGCAGTAAGATCATTTAGTGTTACGCCCAGGGATGTCAGTAATGCCGTAAAAGCGGTATTTGTAGGAGCAAAAACTGTATATGTCTTGGTCGTGTCAGCCAAAGCGCTTACCAGGCTGGCTTTCTGAAGTGCCGCTACCAAAGATGTGAAAGCCGGATTGGCCACCGCATGATCGGCAATAGTCATCGGCAAGAGCACTTTATCAATGGCATGAATTACTCCGTTATCTGCCATAATATCGGCCTGGGTAATGTTTGCACTGCCATTAATTTTTTTTGTCGATATGTCAACATACATCGAAAGAGCGTAATCTTTTGAAGGACCAACTGCTAGGGTGGAATAATACCCTGTTTTGATTTGTGCAGCAGTTGCTGCCCCCGATTTTACATGATACAATAAAACTTTAGTCAATGTACTTACAGGGATATCATTTATTGAAGTGACTTTAAGTTGACTCAAAAGGGAAGCAAATGCAGCATTTGTGGGTGCGAAGACCGTAAATGTTGCTGAACCATTAGCCAACGCGGTATTTAATCCTGTTTTTTTAAGCGCTGCAACCAAAGTTGAAAAATTCGGATTGGAAGCAGCCACATCAGTAATAAAATTGGTTGTCATTCCACCTGAGGAAGTGCTTTTCTTGCAACTCACCGAACCCAATGCCAGAACTACTATTGAGACCAGCGAAAATAGTTTAAAATAATTTTTCATGATATAATTTTTTTTGAGTTATTAATAATAGATCTAAATACACTGCAAATAAAAGGAATAAATCGGATATTTGTTTAATCTTTTTTTATTTATCCTGCACATAATTAGTTTCAAAAAATATTATATTATTGATATTCAATATTATACAAGAATACAAATTCAATTATTTTAACTTTTTTTAACTTTTTAAATAGTGACTAATACCTGTTTTATGAAAAAAAACCCGGGTAAATTACCCGGGCATATTTCTATATATCAAATAAATACGGTTATTTGGTCTCTTTCGCCAGTCTCAATGCCGATGTAGTTGTATAATATTTGGTGATCATATTTGGAATTTCCCATTCCGGAAGTTTCCCGGTTCTAAGATATTCCAGGTATTTTGCGGTAACCTGTGCAAAATGTGCCTCATGCCCTATTTTAAGGGTTTCAGGAATGACGATTTTCCATCTGGAGTTTCCCAACTTTTCAAGTGAGAGTCCCAACTGCGGTAAACCCTTGACGACTTTTTCAAGATTGGCAGCAAACAGTTTTAAATCAACATCTTTTGCGGCACTTATGTACAAAGTCGGATCGTACTTTTCTTCAGAACCCTGGCGGATTTCGAGACTTGAAACCGAACCGCGCATTATCGAGTAATGGGTATCGCCTCCCCCTTCGGGTGCTTTATAATTCCAGATTGCGGTAACTTTTGCGAATGCCCCTTTTAACGTGTAAAGGATCTCTCCATTGGCAAAAATATTCAGTTTACCATCCTTAACCGCAGGGTTTAAATATTCAGGATAGTGCTCCAAACGGGTAACCTCTCTGAAATCATCTTTGGACAACAGGGTGGGCCACCGTTTTGCACCGATGATACGGATGTCACTTTTGTGAAGAATCTGATCCGGGAACCCTTCCCACTGCACCAGATCGACCAGATGGGTTGTGACATCCACGATCCCCTCTCCCTGTTGATTAACATCAAAAAACCATGCCGGACGGACCAGAACATTACCTGAAACACTTTTATAGAAATAATGGACACTGACCATTTCAACTGCCGGCTTTTCTGCAGTTCCCGCCATGAGAGTGCCAAAGATCTCATGGTGACCGGAGAGTTCCCGCTGAATCACCGAGGTAACCGAATAACGTTCTGTCATAATATCATAAAGAAGCACCCCCTTTTCCTTCGCAATTCTGAAAGCCTCCTCCAGTTTGGGAAATTGATCTGCAGTGATTACCATCGGTTTATCAGCCAAAACATTAAGTCCGGCCTCCACTGACTTTTTAATATAATCGCTTTTTATCCGGTTATTACCCGAGACCACAACCACGTTTCCACGCTTTTCGGCAAGCATCTTTTCCAGATAATCATTTCCTTTATAAACCTTTTCGTTCCAGGAGGTGGGATTCTCAGCCCGTTTGTTGTACCCTTCGATCCGCTTAAGGTGTTCATTCACATCATTTCCCTCCGGGGCATAAAGGTAAACATCCGGACTAATCTGATCGTACATATTCTTTTGAACCAGCGCCGCATGAAAATGACCCGGGTCAAGAGTAATCAGTTTGACTTCGCCTTTAGCTCCGGTAAAAGAGGCATGTTGATGGGTATCCCTTTGAGAGGCTCTTGCATCCCCTGCAAAGGGAACCAAAACAGAAATAAAAAGTGATGACATTGTTAATAAACAAACTCCTTTCATAAATCAATTCAGTTTTTTAAAATTTTCAAATAATTCGGCGACTTTTGCCTCCTCTGAAGTGCCACCATGAACCAGAACACGATAACGAAGCCGCAGGATTTCCCCTTTTTTGAAGAACGTATCCGTTCCGTTTGCAGGCCAGTACATCGGGGTTGGAGAGATAAACCCATAATCGCGGGTGAACCATGGTGATGGGTACCACGGGTTCGACGGGTGCTGCATAACCGCTACTCCTTCGTTGAATTCCCCCCGTTTCCCAAAGTAATCGATCCATGGGGAAGGCTTCCCAAAAGTATCCTTCTCCCCCTTTGCTCCTTCCGCATTGATCATGGTGCCCCCGTATTTTACAGCGAGATCTGCAGCCATGCGCACACTTAACAAAGAATGGTTTGTCTTTGCAATACGAACATCCATCAGCATCTCCATACTGATTTCAAAATCAATTTGCCTGACCGTCGCAGATGGAGCGGTAATGGTTATTTTGCGGTTGTCTTTTATTGGAGACATAGCCCCGGGACGACTCCAGATGCATTCGTCCGAAATGATGACGGTATCGCCGCCCTCCTTAAGAATCTCTGCATTCACCGAGATGATCCTCCCCCGTTCCAGCCCCTCCTGCCAGTAATTTCCCCCATTGACCTGGTCACAGCCAAAAAACAGTGAGCTATGGTGCGGGTATTCCCCATTGCGCATCGAGGTTACCGAACCTTCAGAAAGGGGACCGTTCACAGGATAGAAGAACGGATATTTCTCATCGGAGGAGAAAATATAGCTGGTGAAAAATTTCCCGTCTATAGTGACATTGATTTTTGCACCGATCTTTACTGCATTTAGCTTTGCTGCCTGAACTGCAAAAAATCCGAAAGCCAGGGCAAACAGAAGCACAAGAGATTTGATTTTTATCATATTATAATTCTGCTAATTTTATTTATTACCACAATAGACAGATATTGATTACTGTTGTGTCCTATTGTGCCTAAAGTAGTTCAGATTCTGGTTATAATTTAATATAGCTTGTCCCATAAGGAAACCGTTGCGATCTTGAGAGCAGTTTATTGGCCTCCTCATCATTGATAAAGGTTTCAGTTTCAGGATTCCATTGCAATTTCCTCCCAAGTTTCATTGAGATATGGGTGATCAGGCAGATGGAGCACGCCCGGTGACCCATCTCAGCCGGCGAAATAGGTGCTTTTCGTGACTTAATACAATCGAGCCAGTTACCATGCTGATTGTCGATCTGATACAAATGGATTTCATTTTCCCGGATGACCGAGCTTAATATCTTAGGATCACTGGCATCGAGTGCCTTGCTGCTTTTGCTTTTTGAGACCGGATCACTTGCCGTGGCTGAATAATTGCCACGGGTGACGAAGATCCACCCTTCACTCCCCTCGTAACGGATGCCGTTTGGAAATCCGCCGCTGGTAATCATGGTGATCCCATTCAGATATTCCGCAACAGCCAGAAAATCGCCATGAACATTCCATAGTCCCGATTTTGGAAACTGAGCCATTGCATTGATTGAAACAGGACCAGTATATTCGGTATCCATACCCCATGCTGCCGAATCGAAATGGTGCTGTCCCCAGCCGGTGATCATTCCGGCACCAAACTGTTCACAACGAAGCCACCCCGGGCGATCGGTAAGACTGTTCTGCGGATGAACCCGCATCTCGGTATAATACACTTCTGGTGTCGAACCGAGCCACATCCCGTAATTGAGATTTTTGGGAACCGGCATCTCCGGTGCTTCGGGCCCCGATGGATCGCCAGGCAGACCTATCTTTACGGTATGCAGTTTCCCGATTCTTCCGTTGCGTACCAACTCAGCAGCAATCCTGAACTGAGGCATTGCCCGCTGCTGGGTACCCATCTGAAGGATAGTTCCCTTTTGTTTTATCACATTTGCCAGCAAACGCCCTTCAGCAATAGTCAGCGAAGTTGGTTTTTGAAGGTAGACATCCTTTCCTGCCAGCGCAGCTTCGATGGCAGGTTGCGCATGCCAGTGATCAGGTGTTGAAATAATGACTGCATCAATATCCTTTCGGAGAAGCATCTCCCGGTAGTCACCGAAAGTTTTCACTTCGACGGCAGCTTGACTGCCGGTTTTTTTGGAATAGAAATTCTCAATAAACTGTTTCCCTTGCTGAACACGGTTCGAATCAAGATCGGCAACGGCGATGATGCGTGCCTGATCGAAGTGGAGTGTCTCGGCCAGATCATGGGTCATTGCGATGCGGCCAAATCCAATCTGGGCAATATTGATTTTATTGCTCGGGGCATTTTTCCCAAATACCGTTGAAGGGACGATTGTTGGAAGAATCAGCGTTCCGGTCAGTACGGCCGATGAATGCTTCAGAAAATCTCTACGTTCCATGTTAAGCTGATTTATTTGGTAATGGTTTCCCAGACTTTTAAAAGTTGGGAGCAGCCTCAAAAATAGTTAAAAATTGGAGTATCGCTTCCACAAACTTATTTTCCTATCTTCGGCCTTTCAATCTCAGTTTATGTTTATCCGGCTTCCGATTTCTGTCATCCTGCTATGTATCCTCTTCTCACCCGAAGTGGATGCCGGCACTCTTGCATCTTCCAAAGAGGACAAGTTTCCCTCTTCAGTTGATATGGAGGTTTTTTCAGTTTCGAAGAAGAGCACCCATATGCTTTTAGGGACAGTTAATCAGCGATTTGTAATCCATGCCCGAAAAACCACCGGAGCGATTAAACTGGATGGCATCGTTAACGAGGCCGACTGGCTGAAGGCAGAGGTGGCAAAAGATTTCTACATGGTCCTCCCCTACGATACAGGACATAGTGTTGCCAAGTCGGAAGTAAGGATGGTCTATGATGAAAAGGCCTTCTATCTTGCCATAATTTTTCACGATACAATCCCCGGAAGGCGGCCGGTGGAATCGTTAAGAAAGGATTTTGTATTTGCCAATAACGACAATTTCCTGGTATTTATTGATTCGTTCAATGACCAAACGACCGGCTATTCCTTTGGTGTTAATGCGGCTGGTGCCCTCTGGGACGGCACCATGGACAAGGGTCAGGGGGTAAATCTGATGTGGGATTGCAAATGGGAGTCGAAGACTAAAAGTTATCCCGACAAGTGGGTCACCGAAATGAGGATTCCGTTTAAATCAATCCGTTATAAACAGGGAATCGACCATTGGAATATCCAGTTTTCACGCCAGGATCTGAAGCTGAACGAGAAGTCGGCCTGGGCACCGGTTCCGCGGCAGTTTCCTACCGCTTCACTGGCCTATGCCGGTCAGGTTAAATGGGACTCCCCGCCACCAGAATCGGGTCTTCGTCTCGCTTTGATTCCGTACCTCCTGGGAGGAGTCTCGCGTGATTTCCAAAACGGACAAAATGTCCAATACCATAAGAATTTCGGGTTTGATGCCAAACTTGGGTTATCCTCTGCATTAAATCTCGATCTCACCTATAATCCCGATTATTCGCAGGCTGATGTAGACGATCAGGTAACCAATCTTCAGCGTTTTGAGCTTTATTATCCGGAGAAAAGGCAGTTCTTCCTTGAAAACAGCGGTCTGTTTGGTAATTTCGGAAACACCAATATCAATCCCTTCTTTTCACGCCGCATCGGTCTGGATGCACCCGTAAATGCAGGGGCCCGGTTAAGCGGCAAAATCGGAAATGACTGGCGCCTGGGTGTTATGGATATGCAAACTGGGAAGTCAGGTGATACCCTTGCACGGAACTTCTTCGTAGCGACTGTTCAAAAAAAGGTATTCTCGAGATCGAGCTTCGGGTTGATCTTTGTCAACAAAGAGCATCTCGATATCCCTGCCAGCTGGCACGGAAACAGTTATAACCGGGTAGCAGGGATCGAATATAACCTGGCGAGCAGGGATAATTTTCTGACCGGAAAGCTGTTTGCTCAAAAATCATTTTCCCCGCGTGCCTCTTCTGCACAAGAGTTCACCCAGGGATTTAATGTCGCCTATTCACGAAAAAACTACCTGCTTGAATTCATCCAGCTTTATGTCGGAAAAGATTTTAATGCAGAGACCGGATTTGTTCCGCGCATCAATTTCCAGGAATTTAATCCCCGGATTACCCTGAAATTTTATCCCAAAAGCAATCTGCTGGAATACCACGGCTTCCTGACAGAGGTTAATAATTTTTACAAACCTGACAACAACCAAATTACCGACCGGAATGTAGGATTTGATTACTTTTTCATCTTCAAGAGCCGGGCGAGGCTGGATCTGAAGGGGTACAACCACTTTATTTCGCTGTTGCAGAATTTTGACCCGACCAACCTGGGGACAAATTATCTCCTTACGGGAACCGGTTACAACTGGAATGAAGCTTCGGCACAGTTTGTTTCAGATAACCGGAAGAACATTAAATTTGATTTTACGACAGGCTACGGAGGTTTTTACATCGGCAAACGATGGTATGCACAGGGGTCCTTGAATTACCGTTTTCAGCCATACGGGAATATCTCCTTGGTATACAGTTACAACTATCTCATGCTACCGGCACCCTGGCAACCAACCCGGTTCTGGGAGCTGGGGCCCAAACTCGATGTAACTTTTACGAATAACCTGTTCTTCACAACTTATGTGCAGTACAATCAGCAGTCAGATAATCTGAATATCAACGCCCGGTTTCAATGGAGGTATAAACCGGTGTCGGACCTCTTTCTGGTCTATACTGATAACTATTTCCCGGGAATCATGAGGGTGAAAAACCGGGCGCTTGTTTTAAAGCTCTCCTATTGGTTTAACTGATCCTTTTCTATCCATTTAAATTCCTGACTGGATAATCAAATCAATGGATTAGCTTAATGACGCCATCCCTCACCCCGTCAATTTTCACCGTCAGGCGCTGTTTTTGCTGATCAAAGGCATAATCCATTGAATCTTTGAGTTCAACTTCATTAAATAGTACTTTTGAAGGTCTGTTTTCCATTCTCAGGGTGTAAACCGAGGGTTTCCTGGCATCAGCAATCCTAATTTCGACCTGACCCGGAAGATTTTTCATCGTCAGGGTTGTAGTGCCACTTTTATCTGGATGGTAAAGGGTGAAGGTATTATCCATTCCCGGATAAATCAGCCAGGTGTCTTTACCCGTATTTGTCACATTTCCAAGTCCGGTATAGGAACGTTGAATGTTCAGAGGAACCATTGCCCCTTCCCGGATAAAAACCGGAAATTCGCCGAGCGGAAACGATTTCTCAAAAGTCGTTCCGCCCTCAAACACCTCACTATCCTTAAAGAAATAGTGCCATCTCCCCCCGGGCAAAGTGACCTGGTTGGTCAGCTCATCCTGATAGATTGGGGCGATTAAAAAATCATCACCAAAAAGATAGTGGTATTTCCCTTTAACAGGTTTCTGCAGAACTCTTCCCCCCAGGTGACCCGTGACCACATAACTGTACATATAAGGAACAAGCTCTGTATGCAGCCATGAAAATTTCCGGATGGTCTCCAGTTCTTCGGCAGTGCGGCGCCAAAGGGCCCGCTCGCCGTGTCCGCCATTCAGAAAGAGTCCGCAAAATGCTGAAAACTGAGCCCACCGGATATAGAGCCGGGGTGGAATTTTGCTTCCTGAAAAGCCTGCCACGTCTGATCCAATAATATTGTAACGAAGCTTAGCGGCCGACAGAATACTTTGAACAGCCATTTCAAATCCACCAATGCCCGTTACGATAAGGTCTTTTTTCTTGTTTCCGTCATCGACCAAGGTTTCCTTTGTTTTCCAAATATGTTTCTGGTCACCAACCCAGGTTACGGGAGCAGCATCCAATGGGGCAAATCCTTCGGGATGAAAATTCTGATCAATAGAACGACCCAGGGTAATAAACTCGGGATTTTTAGTTAATCCGTACCGGTATTCATCCCGATAAAAATGATCCATATAGGTTCGGAGGCTCATAAGCCCTGTAAAAGTATTTCTGTACAAAAATGGTATCGGACCAGCCATATACCAGGAAAGTGTAGCCGTATCATCAAGCTTCCAACCATCGATACCATAATCAAAAACCGATTGTTGCATCCCTCTCCACCAGTTCATCGCCTCAGGATTTGAATAATCAATAAATCCCCCTTTACCTTTCCACCACGAGTTTTGCTGACCATTGCCGGTAAGGTAACCTTTTGATTTGGCTTCATTAAACCACTCTTCCGAGTTCCGGATCGGGGTATCATTGTTTTTGCTGTTGACCATAGTGGTCGTCCACATTACGATCCGGTAACCATCCGCTTTCTTCTTTGCAAACCACTCTTTAGGGTGCGGATAACGTATGGTATCGACCCGGTAATCATTAAAACGCATGCACCACGGACTATCAATATTCACGGTTCGTACCGGAATATCGTATTTCCGATATCCATTCACCAAGGTATCAACGGTGGCCGCATTGTTAAAATCGTTATCCCAGATCCAGCATTCCAGAGCCCATGGAGGTGTCAGGGGGGGATTCGTATGTCGCTGACCATTAAAGAATAATCCCCATAGCGGGTATGCCACATAAAAGTAAAAGATACAAATTAAGGTTGCCAATGCGATAGCGAATGCCTTTCCAATTTTTCTTAATTTAGCGTTTAGCATAGTTCGGTATAATAAATTTTATGAGAGTTTAGGTTTAGCTTAACAGGTGCAAAGTTACGTCAAACAACTATGATTCGAATTTTTAAAACTCTGCGCTTCTTTTCGCCTTCTTTACTTTCCCTGCATCCCCTGCGGGAAAAAGGATTTGCGGGAGGTCAAAAGAGAAAATAAATAATTACGACATAATGGTGTGTCTACTTAATCTCAACCCTTATGATTTTCTTTATCAATCCATCAACAAATTCTGTTAATTTTGGCGGCAATATAAAGCTGAAAAGATATGCGTAACCCAACTGTCGAAAAACAATTGAAGTTAGATGAACGTTATCTGAGAATGGCCATGGTTTGGGCAGAGAACTCTTATTGTCTCCGGCGTCAGGTGGGCGCTCTGCTGGTAAAGGATAAAATGATTATATCCGACGGCTACAACGGGACACCTTCCGGTTTTGAAAATAACTGTGAGGATGAAAATAATAAAACCAAACCGTATGTCCTTCACGCTGAAGCAAATGCAATTACCAAAATTGCAAAATCGCATAACAGCAGTGATGGGGCCACGTTATATGTTACCTCCTCGCCTTGTCTGGAATGTTCAAAATTAATTATTCAGGCAGGAATCAGGAGGGTGGTATTCTCGGAAGCGTATCACATGAATGATGGGGTTGAACTGCTTGAAAGAGCAAATGTGGAGGTTGTAAAAGTGGTCCTTTGACGAGAGTATACTTGAATAAGTTTTACAGATTTTTGAAAATGTATTAAATAAATAAGATGGATAAGAGAACTAGAAGAGTCATTATTTGGGTTCCGGCATTGTTGATTATCGCCATAACTGCAGGCATTTACCTTGGTGAAAAACTGCAAACCCGGAAACAATTAAATACCAGGACCATATTTGTCAACGGGGCAAATAAAGTAGGAATGATCCTGAACCTGATTGAGAAGAACTATGTGGACACTGTCGATACCAAAAGACTGATGGAAACTGCAATTCCCGAAATTCTGAAACAGCTCGATCCTCATACCGTTTATATTCCTGCACGGGATATGCAGGAGGTGAGTGAAGAGATGTCAGGGAATTTCAGCGGTATCGGGGTTCAGTTCTCGATACAAAACGATACCATTATGGTGATCGATGTCATCTCCGGTGGACCTTCACAGAAACTGGGAATCAGGGCAGGCGATCGCATCGTAAAGGTAAATGATACTATTATTGCCGGAGTCAAAGTGACCAATGAGAAGGTGCTTAAGAAGCTTCGCGGTGTGAAAGATACCCATGTTAAAGTGAGTATTGCCCGAAAAGGATTTCCGGAACTCATCGCATTTGACATTACCCGGGGAGAAATACCGCTTAACAGCGTTGAAGTTAACTACATGATTAACGCCAACACCGGATATATCAAGGTAGGTAGATTTGCAGAGAAAACCTACGAGGAATTCATGAGCGGAATTGACAAGCTTGACAAAGCCGGTGCTGATCAGCTTATTATAGATTTACGGGGAAATCCCGGTGGCTACCTTCAGGCCGTGATAAAAATGGTCAACGAATTTCTCAATGACGGTGAGCTGGTCGTATATACCGAAGGACGTACTCAACCTAAAAGATCTTTCAATGCCGAAAGAAAAGGGACCTATCTGGGGAAAAAGGTGATCGTCCTTGTGGATGAATATTCAGCCTCGGCAAGTGAAATTTTTGCCGGAGCCATACAGGATAACGACAGGGGAACGATTATCGGACGCCGCACATTTGGTAAAGGACTGGTGCAGGAACAGGTTCCATTCTTCGACGGATCGGCCATGCGGCTGACTGTCGCAAGATATTATACCCCTTCGGGACGATGCATCCAAAAGTCTTATAAAAATGGGGTAGAAGATTATTATGGTGATTTAAAACGCAGGTATGCTCACGGGGAACTGGAACAAAAGGACAGTATTCGTTATGCGGATACGCACAAGTACTACACCCGGAATAAACGAATTGTTTATGGTGGCGGGGGAATTATGCCGGATATCTTTATTGCCGCCGATACTTCGGGAATGTCCCCTTACTATTCAAAAATTGTAATGAAAGGACTTGTTTATCAGTATGCATTCGACTTTTCGGATAAAAACCGTGCAGAACTCGGAAAACTGAAAACAGGCAAAGAGTTTGAGGATTACCTTTTAAAAAGGAATATTCTCACCCTGTTTACAGAATATTCAGCAAAACAGGGGATTGTTGCCGATGCAAAAGGACTTGCACTTTCCGGGAAAATCATCGAGGCACAGATAATGGCTTACATAGCGCGGAATATTATCGGAGAAGTGGGTTTTTACTCGGTGATCAGCAAAATTGATGCGACCCTGCAGGAGGCCATTAAAGCCCTGGAGACTAAAAAATTGCTCGTAAAATCAAACTAGAAAACATGGCATTGTAGTGATAGTCTGACTTGTTCGTGAAATGAAGTACCTGACTGCGATAGTCTGACTTGTTCGTGACCTGAAGAAGTCAGGCTTTCGCAATTCCCGATTTTTTTATGTACCTTTGCAATTCGCAGATCATACAAATACCTTAAAATCAAATATTGAATGGCAAAATCGCAAGATACATTTAACAAGAAAGAGAAAGAGAAAAAGCGTCTAAAAAAACGTCAGGAGAAAAGTCAGAAGAAAGAAGAACGAAAAGGCAACTCAACAGGGGGTGATCTCGAGAGTATGCTGGCTTATGTAGATGAAAACGGAAACCTAACCGACACCCCACCAGATCCTTCCAAGAAAAGGAAAGTTAACGCCAGTACTATTGAAATCAGTGTTCCCAGAAGAGAAGAGGAAGACGAGATTACTCTGCGGATTGGGCGAATTGACTTTTTCAACGATTCAAAAGGGTATGGTTTTATTAAAGAGCACGAGACGAATGAGAAATATTTCGTCCATATTAACGGGTTACTCGAAGATGTTAAGGAAGGCGATGTCGTTAACTTCGAACTCGAAAGAGGGTTAAAAGGGATGAATGCAATAAATGTGAAAAAAGTCTGATTTATCCCTTTAGACTTTTGCCAAAAATCCGGAATCTTTTATACACATAACCACCCATCTTCTCCATTTCAGCCCGTACTTTTGTATTGGTCTCCAATTCAAGATGTGAATCGATTATCCTTTTTCCAAGGGCATAGGCCGATTCCATCATCTTTGTACCCATCATCACATCAAGCCCTTTGCCCCGATAGGCCGGGTCAATTCCCCCAAGCAGCAGATTCAGCTGTTTGGTTCTCTTTGCTGCAGCAAAAATTTTGAAAATTCCAAAAGGAAACAGCCTGCCTTTTGCGTTGCGTATCCCGTCCCCAATATGTGACATCCCGATCACGAATGCAACTACCTCATTCTTCCCGTTTACAATCACTTTGATAAACCGGGGGTTGATCAGAAACAGGTACCGGTTGGCAAAGTCGTCCATCTCCTTCTCGGAGAAAGGGGTAAAACCAACGATATCACTGAAGGTGAGATTGAGTAAATTCAAAATTGGGTAAATATAGGGTTTCACTTTTTTACGTGACGCAAACTCAAGTACCTTTAGATCAGGATTATTCCGGATAACTCTTTCCTGAATCTTGCGGTAAAACTCCGGAAGTGGGCTTGGGATATCTATCTTATAAACGACAAGATCAATCTCTTTGGTAAAATCATTCTTTTCGAGTAGTTCAACCTGGTAGGGATAATTGCAGTTTGAAGCAATCACGGCCGGTTCATCAAACCCTTCTATCAAAAAACCCTGAGGATCCTTATCGGAAAAAGCAAGAGGTCCGACCAATCGTTCCATCCCTTTTTCCCTGCTCCAGTTCTCTATAGCCCCAATCAATGCGGCAGCAACTTCATCATCATTCCAGGTTTCAAAGAAGGCAAAACGTGCATTTTTTTCCTCATGCAACGCATTATATTTCAAATGAATAATCCCCATAATACGCCCTACAAGCTTCCCTTTACGATAAGCAAGCAACATGATTGTTTCGCAAGACTGAAATGACTTATTCAACTTAGGATTAAAGAATTCCCAGTCATCCATGTAAATAGGGGGAACCCAATTGGAATGATCCTTATGAATGGCCGCGGGTAAATGAATGAATTCCCTAAGCTTCTTTTTGGAATCTACTTCCTTAATCTCAATTCCTCCATCATTAACTGCAGATTTAATTGTTGAATTCACGGTTGTGTTAATCTTAGAAAGATCTTCGATTTTGTCCATTGTCCCGATTATAATATTCAGTTTGGTTTTTAACGATCGTGCAAGATATTTTTTTTTTATACAAATTGCAAATTATCCCCGATTTTACCTGTGGTTTATGCGTTCTATAATCGATTAAAAATAAACCAACCAAACCAATTTCTGAATTTAATTACTGATATTCAATCATCTAAGACTTATCAAAATTGGCTATTATCTCACGATTTACGGGCCCGATTCAGAATCCTCATGATCTTTATATAATATTTATAATCCGGAGAATATTCCTTACAAAACACTTATAGGTTCCGGCATATTTTTGCAATGTAATTAAATCAACAGAAATGAAAGCAATAATTCTATTGTCAACGACAAAGTCCCTTGAGGCGGGTAATACGATTGGATATGTAATCGGGATTGTAATTGCTCTATTAATCCTTGGATATCTTATTTACGCGCTAATTAAACCCGAAAAATTTTAAATCAAATCCAATTCAATGAAAAATAAGTCCATTTTAATTGTGGCATTTGCAATTTTGACCAGTTTTGTAGGTTTGACTTTAAAAGCGCAAACAAGTGAGTCTCCTTCACCATTTAAAGTAACTGCGGATGTTGTCAGTTCCTATATCTTCAGGGGTTCTATGGCAACCGCCGGACCAACGCCAAATTTTCAGCCAACACTATCCTATTCGAAGGGGAAATATGAA
>TBL_comb47_HYPODRAFT_10003516_pt1 | contig 18503 bp, 7 predicted proteins | sample TroBogypolimnion_40_FD_10682 | JGI IMG/M metagenome (IMG submission 10682)
GTATGCCCGCGTCGGCACCGCAATCATGTTAGGCGACGGCTTCAACGCCGGCATCGCCCTGGGCACCGGCGACAGCAGTACCCCCACCTCGCTCAACCAAACCCTCGGCGGCTCCGGCGGCAATTTCTCCAAATACGCGGTGTGGTTGGACAAGGCATTCGTCAGCTATGACGCCGGGCCCGGCGACGGCGAGGAACTCACGTTTCTGCTAGGCAGGTTCGAGAATCCGTTCTTCTCGACCACCGTGCAATGGGACTCCAACGTCAGCTTCGACGGTCTGGCGCTGCGTGGAAATGTCAAACTCAGCGACAAGGTCTCGACGTTTTTCGCGGCCGGCGGCTTCCCGGTTTACAACACCGACTTCAACTTCGCGTCCAATCAGCCCGCCAAGTTCGCCAGCATTGACAAATGGCTCCTCGGCGCCCAGATCGGCATCGACTGGAAAATCACCGACGACCTAACAGCCAAGGTCGGGCTCGCCTACTACGACTTCAACAACATTGAGGGCCGTCTGTCCTCGCCCTTCACCCCGCTGACACCCACCGACGCCGGCGACACCGACACCACCCGTCCCGGCTTCGCCCAGCACGGCAACACCTACATGGCGCTGCGCGACATCGTGCCCACCGCCGCCAACAACTTCGGCACCATCTACCAATACCAGTACTACGGCCTCGCCACCCCGTTCCGCAACATCTCCCTAACCGGAAAACTCGACTACGACCACTTCGCTCCGCTGCGCCTCTCGCTGCTCGGCGAGGTCATCAAGAACGTCGCCTTCGACAAGGGTGCCGTCAGCCAGATTGCCGTCAACAACCTCGGGCCCGACGGTTCGTTCGGCGGCGGCGACCTCGCCTGGAACCTTGCCTTCCAGATCGGCAATCCCGCCCTCGAAGCCTTCGGCGATTGGCAGGCCGGCTTTGGCTACCGCTACGTCGAGAGCGACGCCGTGGTGGACGGCTTCACCGATTCGGACTTCGCAGGCGGCGGTACCAACGTCCAGGGCTTCACCCTCGGCGGCAAATTCGCCCTGTCCAAGGCCGTGTATTGCGGCCTGCGCTGGATGAGTTCTAACGAAATAACCGGCCCGCCTCTCAGTTCCGACATCCTCCAGATCGACCTCCATGCCAAGTTCTAACATCATGAAGCAATTCCTCAGCCTGCTCGCGCTCGGCACCATTCTAACATCACTTGCCGCCGCCGCCGAGGCCCCCGATCCCACCCAAAAGATGCGCGAGCAGTTGCGCGCCGTCATGCTACAACTGCGCAGCGCCCAAACCGAAAGCGCCAACGCCCAGGCCGCGCAAGCCGCCGCCGAACAAAAGAACACCGAACTCGCCGCGAAACTCGCCGAGCTCGAGAAGCGCAACGAAACGCTGACCAAGCAAGCTAACTCCGACAAAACGGCCGCCGACAAGGCCCAAGCCGCTCTAACCGCCAAACTCGCGGAGCGCGACAAGCGCCTCGGCGAATTCACCGAGGCCCTGGCCAAGTGGAAGACCGGCTATCAGCAAGCCGCCGAGCTCGCCCGCGCCAAGGAAGACGAGCGCGCCAAGCTCGCGGCCGAGGCTCTGGTGCTCAAGCGCACGGTCGCCGACCGCGAGACCAAGAACATCGCCCTCTTCAACCTTGCCATCGAGGTGCTCGATCGGTTTGAGAAGTACGCCCTCGGCAAGGCGTTGGCCGCCCGCGAGCCGTTCATCGGCACCACCCGCGTCAAGGTCGAAAACCTCGTCCAAGGCTACAAGGACAAAATCCTCGACAACCGCCTCGGCGCAACGAAACCGCCCCCGAAGCCATGATCCTGGAGCGCACGAACGCAACCACGGATTTGTCGTGGATAGTGAGCAAGAAACCACTGAGACCACTGATTGCCACTGCGCACACTGAGAAGAAATCTTCAATCAGTGAAATCAGTCTTCTCAGTCTTTATCAGTGGTTTCTTCCGCACGAGCTATCCCGACACTCCAATTTACCCCACCCCAAATTCCTAATCCGTGTAATCCGCGGTTGAATTTGTCACCCTATATCTTTCCAGATTGCCCTTTAGGATCTAGCCATGAAACCAAAGCCAATTCATTTCCGCAGCACGCCGCTCTTTGGCACGCCGCTGCGCTGTGGCGTGCCCGCCTTTATCGGTTTCACCGTCCTCATCAGCGGCCTGACTGCCAACGCCGGCGACATCCTGCGTGGCGGCAGGACCGGATCTAACATTCCGGGAACACCCGGCGCCGCATCCGGCATCGGCGGGGCCACTCCGGCATCCACCGACGCGGCCCGCGCCAATGCGCAGGACACACTGGCGCGCACCACCGCGGCGCTTGCCGCCGTGCGCGCCATGCAGGATGCCGCGCGTAACGCCGCCATCAACGGCGCCAACTCGCTCGGGCAAAACCCGGCGACCCCAGCGCTCACCCTGCCAAGCGTGCCTAACGGACTGACCGCCGGCGGCCTGCAGGTTGCCCCCGTGGTCGCCACCGATCCGACAAAATGGAGCGGCGCCCAAGCACCCACGCAGTCGCTTGCCGCCGACGGCAGCACCCAGGTCACCGTCAAGCAGACGACCCAGCAGGCGCTGCTCAACTGGCAGACGTTCAACGTGGGCAAGACAACCACGCTGACGTTCGATCAGTCGGCCGGTGGTGAGAACGTCAGCCAGTGGATCGCCTTCAACAAGATCAGCGACCCGAGCGGCAACCCGACCCAGATTCTCGGCTCGATCCAAGCCGTCGGCCAAGTCTATATTATCAACCAAAACGGCGTGATCTTCGGCGGCTCGAGCCAGGTGAACGCCCACAATCTAACGGTATCGTCGCTGCCGATCAACGACAACCTGGTCAACCAGGGTCTCCTCAACAACCCGGATAGCCAGTTTCTTTTCTCCGCCTTGTCATTGCCCGCCGGTAACAACGGAACGCCGGCGTTCAACCCCACCGCTCCTCTAACTGGAGATGGCCGCACCGGAGACGTTGTCGTGCAGGCCGGAGCCCAGCTTTCCAGCCCAACCACTGCAGACCACGTCGGCGGCCGGATTGCATTGATTGGTGGCAATGTCTCAAATCAAGGAACCATCTCGACTCCGGACGGCCAGACCATCCTGGCAGCCGGATTGCAGGTGGCGTTCAACGCTCATGACACTGGCGATGCGAGCCTGCGCGGGATTGATGTGTATGTTGGTGCGGTCGCGGACCCAGCCTCCACCCTTGCTCCTTATGCGGGAACCGCCAGCAATCAGGGAGTCATCAGCATTCCCCGCGCCAATGTCACCATTGCCGGCAAAGTCGTGAACCAACTAGGGGTGATCGACGGCAGCACCTCGGTTTCGCTCAACGGACGGGTTGATCTGTTAGCGGAATACAATGCCGGCACCAACCCCGGATACGATCCAACGAACTCCTCCACCGGGGTTCCATTTGTTCTCACCGCCACCGGCCTTGTGGATCTGGGACCGGGAAGCGTGACGCGCATTCTGCCGGAATGGAATAGCACCGAACAGGTGATAGGGACTCAGTTGACGCTCCCGTCCCGAATCAAGATCGAAGGGAAGGTCATCCATTTGGAATCGCAGTCGTGCATCCTCGCTCCCAACGCAAATGTCAGCGTCAATTCCGGCATTTGGGATTACAACTCTTCTGCAATTGCTCCGAGATCGACCTTTGTGAGTTCCGGAGGTCAGATCTATCTGGATTCGGCTTCCACGATCAATGTGGCCGGCTCCACCGACGTCACCGCCAGTGTGAGCGAGAACATCATCGCCGTGCAGTTGCGCGGAGCTGAGTTGGCGGATTCCCCCGTGCTGCGTGAGGGCGCGCTGCGCGGCATGACCCTGTACGTGGATGCCCTGGCCACGGGCGTCTATGACTCCGCGCAATGGGCGGGCACACCGCTCGCTGGAAAAACCTGGGTGGGCACACCGCTGGCAGACGTCTCGGGATACGTGGGACTGATCCAGCGCACGGTCGGGGAACTCACCACCGCCGGCGGCACGGTGAATCTCACGTCAGGCGGCTCGGTCGTCGTGAGCGGCGGGGCAACCATTGACGTGTCCGGCGGCTGGACGAATTGCCAGGGAGGCAATGTCGAGACATCCCGCGTGCTTTCAGGAAACAACATGATAGATGTTGCCAACGCCTACCCGAACATGACCTACAACGGGATTGTCACGGGTATCTCGCAACAGACCAGCGCGAAATGGAATATCACTGATTCCTACACGGTTCCCTTCGTCACTGCATCCCGGTATCAGAGTGGTTACATCAGCGGCGGCAACGGCGGGGCATTGGTCATTTCCGCCCCGTCGGTGGCGCTGGACGGCAAATTCTCGGGCAGCACCACTGTTGGGGACCACCAGCGCGCGACGATACCGACTCCCGCCTCGTTCTCGCTTTCCCTCCAAAGCCAGCAGTTGCTTGCTCCGTATTATCCCGCTTACTCTCCCACCCCACCGGACATTGTCTTCCAAAAGGAGGCCACGCAGACTGCGGCAGACGCATTCGCACTGGATGCCAACGGAGACCCCAAGCCACTGCGGGCGGACCGGGTCGCCAAGGTCTTGCTCTCAACCGGATTGTTCGGGCCCGACGCATTCGGGAATCTAGCGGTATATAACCCGGATGGCAACATCGTGGTGCCCGCCGGGGAAACCCTCGCGACCGCAGCGGGAGGAAGCATCCGTTTGACCGGAGCCAACGTCGATGTGGAAGGAACCATGAGAGCGGCAGGCGGCGGAATTGTTGTTTCAGCCAATAACATATCTCCGACCATTGCCGACGCGCTGACGCGTGATACATCCCCACAAACCCCTGCTCCGTCAACCGGGCGCGGAACCATCACGTTGGGAGCGTCCGCCAGGCTCGACACAGCGGGCCTGCAAGTGGACGACCGGGTGGATTCAAGCGCGCCGCTGTCACTGCCGCTGATCACCGCGGGCGGATCAGTCACTATCAGCGGATATAATGTGAATCTTGCGCAAGGTGGCATCATCGACGCCTCCGGCGGAGTGGCCATCTCACCCAAGGGTGCCATAGCCTATGGCAAAGGAGGATCAATCTCGATCCTCTCGGGGCAGGATCCCGGTATCTCATCGGTGTTAGGTGGCCATCTGCGACTCGGGTCCACCATGAGCGCATACTCCGGCGGCACCGGCGGGTCGCTGAGTCTGTTAGCCCCGGCAATCGCCATCGGCGATGGCAGCCCGTCAGGCGCGGACGTTCTGGCGCTGGATGCGGGATTCTTCAGCAAGGGGGGGTTCAATGCATTCTCGCTGACCGGCATCGGCCTCGCGAGCGGCGCAGTCACAACCCCAGGCATGTCCATTGCCGAGGGAACAGTCATCCAGCCCGTGGTGACAAGCTGGATCGCGGATCCGGCAAAGTTAGTCCAAGGCCTGCCCGGTCTCTCACAATTTGTCAAGCAACCGGGCACGAGGACTCCCGTTAGCCTCAGTTTGTCATCGAAGGGGGCCAAGGACCCGTACACAAGCACCCTGCTGGTGCGGGGTGACACGGTAGTGGGAGCGGGTTCCGTAATCCGCGTGGAACCGGGTGGAAACCTGTCCTTAAAAGGAGACACGGTGACTCTCGCCGGCTCGTTGTATGCTCCAGGCGGCACCATCACGGTGACCGGCGCTAAGAGTTATCCGTCCCTGAACAGCACCCCTAGCGATGCATCAATCACGGTGGATTTGTTGCCAGGAAGCGTTTTGTCAACAGCGGGGACGGAACTGCTTGTTCCCGATCCGTATGGCCGCAGGATAGGGGTAATCCTTGCGGGAGGCACCGTGACTGTTAGTGGGAACATCGCGGCGGAAGCCGGTTCAGTCATCGACGTGTCCGGCTCCAGCGGCATTCTCGACCTCGCCCCTGGCGCTCTGGGACTCTCCGCCAATGACTCATCCAACAGCACATCGCCGCTGGGTCTGGCTACGATTCCGACTCTGGTTGCCAGCAATGGCGGTGCTATCGTGCTCAACGGCCAGCAGGAATTGTTCTGTGATGCCACACTCCGCGGCCGCGCGGGCGGCAGCAACGCGCTGGGCGGCAGTGTCACCATCTCATCAGGACGTTTTTATGCTTACGGCACATCCTCGGAGCCCACGGACATCACACTACAGGTCTCGCAAAACGATCTGTCTATCCCTGTCCCATTTCATCCGGCGGGTCATTCCGGCGTGGGTCTCGTCATGGAGGATGCCCTGGGAGCCACCACTACGGAACAGGGATATTTTGCGGCAAACACTTTTCTCTCGTCGGGATGCGATTCGCTGACTCTATCGGGAAATATATTGTTCCACGGCCCTGTCAGTCTGAGCGCCGCTTCCAGTCTGACTATTGCCACCGGAGGGGTGCTGACCGCCAATTCGTCTGTTAGCCTATCAGCACCCCATGTCATGATTGGAATGCCCTTCCAAGGGCCCTTGTCACCGACGGACTCTCAGAATCCATTTGGTCAATACAATTTCGCCCCGACCGCGGGGACGGGAAGTCTCACCGTCACGTCATCGGATCTGATCGACATCGGCGCCCTGTCATTGCAGTCGATTTCAGGTGCCAGCTTCACCGCATCCAAAGGAGATATCCGGGGTGACGGCACGCTCGACATTCAGGGGAACCTCGTGCTGAAGGCAGGGCAGATCTATCCGACAACCGATTGCACGTTCCAGATCGTTGCCTATGATTCGGGAAGCGGATCATCCCCGCATCAAGGGAGCGTGACAATAGAGGCCGACGGGAGCCGCCAGGTTCCTCTCTCAGCCGGGGGCATACTCGCTATCGATGCCTCCATCATCCAGCAGGGCGGCGTGTTGCGCGCTCCATTCGGTGGTATCACACTCGGCTGGAACGGTTCAGGCGCTTCACCCGTGGATAATGTGGTGGGTTCCACCCTGCCGGTGCCCGTAACCTCCAGTATCACCTTGCAATCCGGAAGTATCACCTCGGTGTCCGCAGTGGACCCGGCTAGCGGCAAGGCGCTCACCGTTCCGTACGGACTCGTTTACAACGGAAACTCCTGGGTGACTCCTTCGGGAATCGACATCACATCCGGAGGTTTGCTGACGAAGGGGATAACTCTGTCCGCCGGATCGGTTTCAACCCAAGCCGGCTCCAACATCGACATCAGCGGAGGAGGAGACCTATACGCATATCACTGGGTGCAGGGTCTCGGAGGCAGCACGGACATCCTCTCCTCGAGCACGAGTTTCGCAGTGGTCCCGGGTTATGCCGCAGACTTCGCTCCCATCGCTCCCTTTCACGCCAGTACGGCAAGCGACCTTCTCGGCGGTGATGCGGGTTATGTGAACACCACACTTTCGGCAGGTGACAAAATCTATCTGCAAGCCAGCGGCAGCCTCCAGGCCGGTTATTACACGCTGCTGCCCGCACGCTACGCTCTGCTGCCCGGTGCCTATCTGGTGACTCCCGTGTCGGGTGCCGCGAGCGCACCGGTGACCGAAGCGGACGCTTCCACCCTCGTCTCCGGATATCGCTTCAACGACCTTAATCAAGCGGTGACGCCGCAAGCCTTGTTCACATCATTCAATGTAGCTTCCTCGTCTGTGCTGGCCATGCGTGCGCAGTATGACGGATTCAGTGCCAACACCTTCCTGCAGCAGGGCAGCAGCACCGCCGGCCTGGCCACTCCCAGACTGCCCATCGATGCCGCGCAACTTTCCCTGGAGGCAAGCGCGTCCATGAACATCAGCGGTTCGGTCCTATCCTCGGCACCCACGGGCGGGAGAGGCGGACAGGTTGATCTGAGCAGCCCCCTGAATATACTGATCGCGGCCGCGGGTGCAACTCCCCAGACAGGGGTTCTGGTGCTTGATGCGAGCCAGTTGACGGCATTCGGCGCCCAGAGCCTCCTGATCGGAGGAAGTCGTGAAACCACTGCTGCTGGCACGACGGTCGAAGTGGCAACCAATCTCATAACGGTAGATAATGCGGGCACCCCGCTGTCAGGACCTGACATCATACTGGTTGCGAAACAAGGCATCAATCTAACCTCCAATGCCGACCTGGAAAGCAGCGGCACGCTCACTGGTGCGGCGGACAAACTACTGATAGGCAACTCCGCCACTGCTGGCAGCGGTGATGGGGTCCTGGTGCGAATTTCATCGGATCCGGGCGCATCAATTCTGCGATCGGGGCTGTCCAACTCCACCGTCCCGCTTCTCAGCATTGCCGGAGGTGCCAGGATCTCAGGCTCAGGCGTGACCATCGACTCCTCGGCGCGGACGACACTCGACCCAAGCGCATCTCTCGGCGCCGGCGCCGCATCAATCAGCACCGGGCTGATCAGCATCCAGCTTGATAATCCGGGATCACTGACACCGGGCGGTGTGCTCGGGAACGGCCTGGTGTTGTCCGGAACAGCACTGCGAAACCTGGAAGCCTCGGCTCATAACATCTCGCTAACGAGTTACTCGTCCATTGATATCTATGGCAGCGGTCAGATTGGAGAATTGAACCCGGATGGCACTCCGCTCGCCAACAGCATCTCCCTGCACACTGGAGAAATCCGCGGATTTAACACGGCGGCTAACAAAGTGACGGTATCGGCCGGAAGCATCACTCTGGACAATGTCAACTCATCCTCAGGTCCGGGAATTGTCGCATCCGGAACCGGAACCCTTGAGTTTGATGCCAGCAACATTCAGATCGGTCAGAATGCCCTGTCACTGGACCAATATTCAACCGTGGTTCTGCATTCGACTGGTGGTGTTTTAGCCGAAGGCACGGGAACCTTTTCCACCTCCGGGGCGATCGTGGTTCTAACACCACTCGTCACCACGGCCAAAGGGGTAAGCTCGTCATGGCTGTCCGCCGGAGCGATGGATCTTGAAAACGGCCCTTCCGGGGCCCTTTCCACGGTCACACCGGGATTGAATGGTACGCTCAATCTGCAAGGAGCTGGTCTGATCGCGGCAAGCAATGTGACTGTGCCAGGTGGTAACATCAGCCTGCATTCCACATCTGGTGATCTTCAGATATCAGGCACAATCGATGCGGGAGGCTACGCACAGGCATTCGGCAGCGTCGTGAAGTATGTCAACGGCGGCACGATCAGCCTCGTTTCAGACACCGGCAATGTGCATGTGTTAACTGGTGGCACGCTGCGTGTGGCGGCGGCATCCGGAGGTGGCAACGCGGGCCGCCTGTCGGTAAGCGCGGTGCATGGTTCCCTGCAAGTGAACGGAACCCTGTCAGGCACCGGTGGCATCGGCGGCGCGGGTGGAGTATTCACGCTTGATGTGGGGACTCTCACCACAACTGCATCCCTCAATGCCGCGCTTGATCTGAGTTCCTTCTCCACGTCCCGCTCCATCCGCGTGCGGGATGGCAATGTGGTGGTCGATGGCACCGCCACCGCCCAGTCATTCTCCCTGGCTGCGGACCACGGGTCTATCATCGTCACGGGAACCATCAATGCGTCCGGGATCACTGGAGGCGCGATCTCATTGCTTGCAAATGGCAGTGTCACTCTGCAAGGCGGATCGAAGCTCGACGCATCAGGCAGCCAATTCGACGACGCCGGCAAGGGCGGGACCATCGACCTTGAAGCGGGCACCGAACTGAACGGAGTTGCCGGCAACGGCACGCTGGATATCCAAACGAGCTCAACGCTCAACCTCTCAATTGCCGCCAGCAATGCAAGCAGTGAGGCGGCAGGACAATTCAGCGGCACACTTCACCTACGGGCACCGCAAAACACGCCCGGCACCGATCTGCTGGTGAATCCCATCAACGGCACTATCACTGGAGCATCCAAAATCGAAGTTGAGGGTTACAAAATCTATGATCTGACAGACTACGGCGGTCAGATCACCAGCACTGTCCAATCATCTATCACTAACGATGCCAGCAATTTCGTCGGATCATCCATTGGGTATCAGGCAATGGCCAACCGCTTGTTGCAAAACAACTCCGGGCTCTCTTCAAAACTGTTGTTGATGCCGGGCGTCGAAATCGTTAATCGCGCTGCTCCGACCCCGGTGAATATCAATCTGAGCGCGGTGGGGGGTGCGATATCGATGCCAAGCTCGGGCGGAACAATCACCTTCCCGTCTGGAACGCCGGGTAATGACAAGGTCAGCACATCTGTCGCAGGAACCATCATCACGGCGTCGGGCAGCACTCAAACTATCGCCGCCAATACTCCGACCCTACTTGGCCCCGGTAGTTCGGTCACGCTCACCATCGCAGGATCCATTTCTTATGCCAGTGGCAATGGCGGAGCCATCCCGGTGAGTCTGCAACCAAACTCGACCTATACGACCAGCGCCACCGGCACCACCGGCACAATCTCGACCGAGGGCAGCATGATCTCACTCAACACGGTGACCAACAGTTCGATCGCCCTAACCATAGGCACACAGGTAGCTTTCCCGAACGGGACCCCCGGCAATGATAAAATCAAATCGAGTGTCGCCGGCTCCATCTTCTCCCCCACTGGAACGGTAACCGCGCTGGCAGCCAACACCAACACTGCCATCGCGGCGGGAAGCACGGTCTCTCTCTCAATCCCGGGCTCCATCACCTTCGGCAGCGGAACCGGTGGCGCAATCCAGATGGCCCTGGCATCCGGCAGCATCACTCCGGCAGGCCCCTCCACTGTGACCCCCGCCAGCGGGAATCTGGTGCTTGGCAGCCCAACTTCGACCTCCGCTTCCGATTGGGATCTATCAACCGCGCGCTTCGGCCCATTGGGCACACCCGGCATTCTCACCATGCGCGCCGCTGGGAATTTGGTGTTCTATAATACCCTCAGTGACGGATTCCTTAACTCCTCTTACACGGCCGCATTGTTAGCGCCCAATTCTCTTGTGCCTGCCAATGCGCAGTCATGGTCATACCGCCTGACCGCAGGAGCGGATTTGGCCGCTGCGAATTACCGCGGGATGCAGTCGCTGGCGGGCTTGTTATCAGAAAACTCCGGATCGCTTCTGTTGGGCAAAAACGGCGGATTTCTGATTGCTAGTGGTGGCACGAGCGCAAAATCCTCCTCGGTGGTGCCGAATTTGTTCCAAGTCATCCGCACCGGGAGCGGGGATATCACCATCAACGCCGGGCAGAATGTGGAGTTGCTCAACCAGTTTGCCACCATCTATTCCGCCGGAACCCTGATCACGGATCCCTCGCTCGGTGGAACCTTCCAGTCACCTGTGCCTGGATTCACGGGTTATCAAACAGGTGCCCTCGGCGCAGTGCAGCAAACGAGCGCCTATCCAGTGCAATATGCATACGCTGGCGGTGATGTGAACATCTCCGCGCAACAGGACATCACCCACCTCACAGTGGACAAGAGTGGAAACTTGGTGCAGGACTCGGAGCGCGAAATGCCGCAAAACTGGTTATACCGGCGCGGATATGTGGACTCATCCACCGGGATGTTCGGCACATCAAAGTACGGAGATGTCGCCTCCACGACTTGGTGGGTGGACTACAGCAACTTCTTTGAGGGAGTGGGAGCCCTTGGAGGAGGCAATGTGGCACTGCATGCCGGGCGGGACGTCAGCAATGTGGATGCAGTGGCTCCCACCAACGCCCGCATGCCATCCGGAACTCCTTCCACAAGTGCCTTGGTCGAAAACGGCGGAGGCGATGTCAGCGTCACGGCGGGACGCAACATCAATGGCGGCGTCTATTACGTCGAACGAGGCATAGGGACCCTTGGCGCCGGCAACGAGATCACCACCAACAGCACGCGCTCCCCGTCGCTGACCACTTTCAGCACGCCATCAGCCGTGCTGGATCCCAGCACATGGCTGCCCACCACACTTTTTCTGGGGAAAGGATCGTTTGATGTCACCTCTGGAGGAGACCTGCTGCTGGGACCGGTGGTGAATGCGTTCCTACTGCCACAGGGCTACAATAACACCTATTGGTACAAGAGCTATTTTTCCACATACGGCTCGACTGACAGCGTCAACGCCACCTCGTTGGGTGGATCCATCACCTTCCGGGAAAGCGTGACCATGTCATCGACAGGAACATCGGCCAATCCGAGCATCCCGGTGTTGCAGGCATGGTTCTCGAAAGAGTTGCTTCTGAATTCTCTAAGTGCCGCCTACCTCCAACCATGGCTCAGACTGGCAGAAGATCAGGTAAGCCCGTTTGGCACAGCCTTCTCACTGCTCCCGCCCACACTCGAGGCGACAGCCTACTCGGGCAATATCAACATCGCCGGCAACCTCACCTTGTCCCCATCCCCCACCGGAACACTTGAGTTTTTGGCAAAGGGCGCGATCAATGGCCTGCAAGTTACCGGCACGACAGTAATCAACGGCACAAGCGTGAGCGTCTGGGACTCCAGCACCATCAATGTCTCCGACGCCACTCCCGCCCTGTTGCCTTCTGTGACATCACCGATCGCCTATCAATCCGTAGTCGGAACATCCAATCTGGCCAAATCAACAGGTGCTGATTTCCTCCGCTCCTTTGACGGATCGTTACAAGAAACCGGCTCCAGCAATGGCACGATTCAGACCAAACAGGCCCTGCATGCGCTTGGAATTCTGCATGCCGGGGACACCCAGCCTCTGCTCCTATACGCAGGCACTGGTGATATTTCGGACCTGACCCTCTTCTCTCCCAAACCTGCGGATATCATCGCTGGGCAGGACATCCGCGACATTGGCCTCTATATCCAAAACACCTCTTCCAGCTCGGTAAGTGTGGTAAGCGCGGGGCGGAACATCATCGCCTATGACACCAACTCGCCGCTTCTGGTCAGCGCTCAAAGCACTGGTAATGTTCTCTACGGCAGTCCACAAAGCGGAGATATCCAAATCAGCGGCCCTGGCACGCTGGAAGTTCTGACTGGTAGAAGCCTCGATCTCGGAATAGGCGCAGGCAATTCCGACGGCACAGGCACGGGCATCACCAGCATTGGCAACGCACGCAATCCTTACCTTGATTTCGGCGGGGCCAACATCATCGCCGCGGCAGGCATTGGCGCGGCATCGTCCCTCGACACAAGCAGCGCTGATTTCCCGACGTTCATCGCCAAATATGTCAAGGCGGCAAACGGCACCGCCCATCTTCAAGAACTCGGGTACACCCAGAACGAGTTTGATGCCCTTGCCTCCGAGGTGCAGGACCAGATCGCGCTGCAGGTTTTCTATCTGGTGCTGCGGGACGCCGGCCGGGATCACAACAATCCCGACAAGTCGGGTTACAAAAACTACAACTCAGGCACCGCCGCGATTGCCAGCCTGTTCCCGGGAACCCAGTGGAACGGCAACATCAATACGGAGAGTCGCGACATCCGCACCAAGAACGGCGGAGACATCAATTTGCTGACTCCCGGCGGCGGCCTGACACTTGCCACCACCACCATTGGAAACCCGCAGGCCCCTCCGGGCATCGTTACGGAAGACGGCGGCAACATCTCAATTTTCACCGAGAAGAACGTAAGTCTGGGCATCTCGCGAATCTTCACCCTACGCGGTGGCAACGAAATCATTTGGTCGTCGGTCGGCAACATCGCGGCCGGATCTTCATCCAAAACCGTGCAATCCGCGCCGCCCACACGGGTGTTGATCGATCCTCAGAGCGCCAACGTCATAACCGACCTTGCGGGATTGGCCACCGGCGGTGGTATCGGCGTGCTGACGTCCGTGGCTGGAGTGAAAGCGGGTAACGTGGATTTGATTGCCCCGGTGGGCACCATCGACGCCGGTGATGCAGGCATCCGCGTGACGGGTAACCTGAACATTTCCGCAGCCTCCGTGGTCAACGCCGGCAATATCTCCGCTGGTGGAACCAGCAGCGGGACGGCGCCCCCGGTCCCAGCCGCTCCGAGCGCGGGCAGCATCAGTGCCGCCTCTAGCACGGCGGCAGCCTCAACAACCCCCGTGGAAACCGCCTCCAAGCAGGGGTCAGCCACACCACCCACACCTGCCGAAGAGCAACTGTCCGCCATCACCGTGGAAGTCATTGGCTACGGCGGCGGCGGCGGCGACGACGCTGGAGACAACAACAGTGACGAAGACAAACCCAAAGAAGAAAACTGAAGTTTCCGACGCACAATGATATCTTCCACAATCATAGTATCCGGCAGCCAATATCCGCCACTAGTTTTGTTAGTGATTGTTCTGGCTCTCGGCAATGCCTCACGCGCGGAGGAAACGTCCGCGTCAGGCGTCACACCCGCAACAGACAAAGCTCTGAGCGAGCCGCCGGATCAGAACGACCCCGAGGCCCTGTTCAGACTAGGCAAGGCCTATGAGACAGGCAACGGCGTGCAGCGTGACGAGGCAAAAGCTTTCGGGTATTACCAAAAGGCCGCTGAACTCGGTCATCCCAAGGCGCGGCACAACCTGGCAGTCATGTATGCAAAGGGTGCGTCCGTGAAGCGCGACGAGAGGGAGGCGTTCAAATGGTTTCGCAAGGCTGCTGAACAAGGAGCCGTGCTTTCCCAATTCGCGTGCGGATGTATGCTGGAAGAAGGCAAGGGCACGGAGAAAAGCGCGGCGGAGGCCGCAGTGTGGTTACGCAAGGCTGCAGAGCAAGGGCATCTGGAATCACAGTACCGCCTTGGCCAGCTCTACTTCTTTGCGCCTGACGGCATAAAGATGGATCTGCCGGAAGCGGTTAAATGGTATGAAAAGGCGGCGGAGCAGAAGCATCCGGGTGCTGCCAACGCCCTTGGTGCGCTGTATGAGAGAGGAGGCGGTGTCAAACAGTCCTCTACTGAGGCATTCCGTCTCTATCAGATCGCGGCAGATGGTGGCGAAGCCAAGGGCCAGGCCAATCTTGGCAGGTGTTACTCAACCGGCGTAGGCATTGATAGAGACCCCATCCAAGCCTACCGCTGGCTGAAAAGATCCTCGAATCAGGGGGAGGTCACGGGCNCCAACTCGTTGGCTGAATTCCGGCAGGTCCTCAAGAAGGAACAGATTGCCGAGGGCGAAAGACTGGCGGNGGAGGATATGAAAGACGGNCAGAAATAGCGCAAGCACAGGAACCGGTAAGCCAATCATCGTGCGGGCGGGGCGGCACGTGTGCCATTGGATTCGGAATATTCGGCTTGGGCTTGAGCCCGCGTGTAGAGCAGCCACCCCTGAGCCCCAAGTTGTTGGTGCAGCTTTGAATCGGCCACTATTTTCGCCTTGATCCAGCATTCCTGATATTCAGGCGACGATGAGTCCTCACCGGCGCGGGAAATGGCCGTTGCAAAGTCCTCCTGAATTCTGCGCACAAGCTCTTGCTGCTGCGGATTCAAGGCGGAATCGGCAGCACCGCTCCCACGAAACACAAGCGGCAAGGCTATGTCTTCACCCGGACGGCCCCTTGGAGCAATTGGAGCATGGGCTTGCTGAGCACCAAAATCGAAATCTTCGGTATGCTCCTTAGGAGCCATTTTCAAGCCATTCTGGCGGGAAACGATGGGCGCGAATCTGTGCTCAGGATGGCGCGTGACCCATTCCTCCGGCCGTGGCTGCTTATCCCCCGTCTGAGTGACCCAATATACGATCCAGCATATCACTGCCACGCTTGCCGCAGTCATCATGAAAAAAACATACCGCCGCGGCATCATCCGTTTTGAAAGGCTAAAACAATGCCGGTGCGGTGATAAGACACCGCACCGGCAAATTTCCATGAGTTACACATTGGCTCCAAAAGCCGGTTAACCAGCAAGGGATCCGCGAGTGGGTGACTTAGTAGTTCTGTGTCACATAGCCGCCGTCAGATGAACGGCTAACAGTCATAGCCAACAGGTTGATTCCGGAATACGAAACCGTTCCAGTAGTAGCAGTGGTACCCGCGATGGCCGTGGCCAGTGCGGGGAAGAACACTACGGCTTGGGTGCCAGGGGTAAGAGTCTGAGTCACGATATGCTCCGTGGACCAGAAGGTGTATTGGCCCGAAGTGATGGCTGCATCGTTGAAAGTGCCGCCACCAGCGTAGTATTGGGCACCATTCCATGCCACGGCAACAGCATTACCTGCGCCAACGGTGCCACTGGAGAGCGCCGTGGTGGCATCGCTCTTGCCCAGGTAAGTGACATAATAGCCCGTGATTTCGTTAAGCGTTTCATAACGCATCGCCTTGGCCAGATTGCCACCACTTGCGAATCCGCCGTCGCCCGTACCGTGCGGGGTGTTGTTGATCGTGGCGGCAGCAGTGAGGGCGTGGCCGGTGATCGAAGTCGTTCCTAGGGTCGGCATATACTGGGCCACAGCGGTGGTTGCACCATATCCGGATTCGGACAAGGCGACGAGGCGTGTGCCGGAATCGGCGTCACGACCGACGGCCCACAGGAACTTGGCGTGATCCGCAGTGTAGTTGCCAGTTGCGGTGGCGAGCGATGCGCTGCCGAGTGAGAAGATGGAGTTAACCAAGTGGTTGTTCAAGGACAGTCCGGCCGGCGCGCCATAGCTGGCAACCCACTGGAAAGGCACAATACCCACCGGCGTGTCAGTCAAAGTTGAGGCATTGTACGGCGTGGTGGACTGATACGTGTCCGAAAAGGCGGCTACCGGCACTTGGAAGTCGGTATAGGGAGCTCCGTTGGGGTTCGTGTTGCTGTAAACGGGAGGAACGAATGTTGCCGCCTGTGCGGTGGTGTTAGTGGCATTGTCAGCAAGGAAGGGCCATTTGACTCCTTGGTCAACAGTCTGCACACCGCCCGCAGATCCGTAGAAGGACACTTTGACGTTGATCGTGTGGCCGTTGTAGGTAACGCCCATCCAGTTGACGGCATTGGAGCTGTTGAAGGTGGCATTGGACTGGGCAGTGGGGGTGGCACCGCCAAGAACAGCCGAGATGCCTTGAAGGGCAGCCACGCGGAACGCTGTGGACCCGTTGATGTAAATGGTTTCAGTGGCATTGGCCGTGGCACCCATGGCAAGCGCAGCCAGGGTCATTGCAAGCGATTTGGTTAGTTTCATAATGGTTAGTTTCGGTGTTTTGTTCGTTTTTGGTTGTTGTGGAGAAATGAGTTTCAGAGTTCCATCGATCATTAGCGGCGGCGGCGGCGCGCCACCATCAGGACGGTTCCAATCAGGCCGAGCGCGGTGGATGTCGGCTCGGGCACAGTCGTGTAAGTGATGCCTCCGGTGAGGGAGTCCAGCGCAAAGGTGCCGAGCGCATTGGATGGACCGGACCCCGGTTGCAGTTGATAGAGGGCAAGCGTGCCACTCACGTTATTCAGAATCGTCGGATTGAAGTAAGCGAACGACGTGCCCGACGCACCGCCAGTGGCATTGGCACCACCCGGTTGATACGAGGCGAACGCGTGATTACTCGCGGTGCTGATATTGTTTTGAATCAGTCCGACCAAGCTATTTGCCGAGGATGTTTGGCCACTGTAAGCATTGGCCATGGTGTATATTCTGGTATCAGAAGAAGCCAGCGTGGAAGCCGAGGCGGTGTTCCAAGGAGTCGAGGTCAAAGCATCGCCCGCCTTGCTGGCGTAGATCGTGTGCGCCGGATCGGTTCCCACCGTGTCCAGGTGGGTGGTGCCGATCACACCCCAGCTGACACCGGTGGTGCCGCCAAAGACCGCCACAAGGTCGGCGTTGGTGTCTCCGATGCTCAGGGCGACCGTGGTGTTGGGAGCCAAGCTGTTGTAGTTTGCCGCTTGGCCGATATCCACAATGTAGTCCTGGGTAGAACCGGCCTTGGTGAATCCGATGAACAGGTCATCGGAGGAGTATGCTGTGGTGGCAGCGTTTGCCGCCATCGTCATCGCCACGCCTAGCATGGCAGAGCCTGCTAAGCGTGTGAATGCTTTGTAAGTCATATTTTTTTGTTTCATGTTATTCAGAGGCGAGGGAAATTACCCTTGCCGGGGGGAAACTGGCGCAATGACTGTGATTTTATGAATCCGCAAATCGTTACGATTTTGTCACCTCGCCCGGTTGCCAACTAGCGCCTATTTCTGTGTCACGCGCAGGCGGGTGAACAGTTTTGGCGCGCCGTTCTTCAGAATCACAGTGGTGTATCTTCCGCCGCTCTCAGTGCCGGCCGGCGCGGGCGTCCAGTTGAGCAGATCCGTGCTGGTATCCACCGCAACGTCATACTCCGCCATGGAAGCCGCGTTGTGCGGGAAGCTGAAAGTGAGATTCGTAGCATCTGGAACGGCAGTGGGAAGGAATTGCGCGTTGCTGCCAGAGTTGGGATTGGCACCCAGCACGAACTTCACCATGTTCTCAATGCCGTCGTTGGCAGGGGTGGCGGTGGGCAGGGCGTTCGCGCCGCTGAGTGAATAGGAGGATGCCCATGTGTTATACGCCGAGGTGCTGGCCGCCGTGAATGTCACCGTGCCGCTGGAATTGATGGAGAATGTGCCGACAGCGGTTCCCGCAGCGGAGGGGCCGGGGACCAAACGAAACAGGGCAAGCACAGCGCTGCTGGCGGTGATGCCACTGGCGTTGCTGGCTTCAATTGACGGGTTAAACAGGCTGAAGGAGGTGGTCGCCGTGGAATTGCCGCCTCCTGGCTGACAAGACGCGTAAGCATAAAGTGCTTTGGTCGCCACGTTGTTTTGGATCAAGC
>TBL_comb47_HYPODRAFT_10003518_pt1 | contig 18500 bp, 17 predicted proteins | sample TroBogypolimnion_40_FD_10682 | JGI IMG/M metagenome (IMG submission 10682)
TGTAGCGCTTTGCAAGCTCTGGTGCTGTGCGATGCCAAATTGCCTTGGTTTGTGGAAAACCATGCAGCAAAAGCATCGGCGGCCCAGAACCGCCAATTTGATAGGCGATGTCGATCGGCCCATCATTAGTTTCGATACAAACCGAATTATTTTCAAATCCCGGAATCAGAAAAGTCATAGCGCGCTATTTTAGCGATCGGCCATTGCCTCGATTTCAGCAACGGTCACATAGCCTTTATGGTCAACGTCAATTTCATTGAAATGGGCCGCCACCCGAGGCATCCCTGCCTGAGCCTCTGTAAGCGTTAATTTGCCATCATGGTTTTTATCAGCCGCCGCAAAACGTTCTTCGATCTCGCGATTGCGTGAAGCATTATCAGCATAAGAAAAAGATGGCATGCAAAGGATAGTGCAAGCACCTATAAAAACAATCCGTTTTAAGTTGAGTTGCATTGAAAGCCCCATCCTCTTATTTGCTCGATGTTGGTGTTGGATTAGCTGATGTCTCCATAGCAAGGCGAACGACTTTTTTTGCCATCGCTACAAAAGATTCCACTGAGCCAGAACCCGTTCTAAATGACTCGCCCTGCAAGGTAACCAAGCCCTCTCCTAGTAGGTCGTTTGATTGGCTATCAGTAATTTTGCTTTCGACCAACAACGCTGGGGTTTTAGAATTTACGCCACCTGCATAAGCCGCAGCATTTAATGCCAAGCCAACCGGCGTGAAATTCCAAGGTTGTAGGCTATCGTTTGATAATTCACCACCCGTAATACCTACAGAAAGTCGCGCAACGCCAGGACCTGGCTGAGACACAATGCGCACATTGCCTCTATTATTAATTGCCTCGATCATCGATTGTTGCAAAGCGAGCTTAGTTTGGCTAATCACATCTGCGCCAATATTTTGAGTGGCATTTTGATTTAAGTAAATCGGATCCAAAATCACTGCTGTGTAAGACCCAGGGCTCACGCCTGCCTTGCGGTAGCGCCATACCCTGGCATCAGACTCGCTTACCGACATCGATTGGAGAACTGAGTAGTTCGGCAAGAAACCGGATTTTGGCATTGGCTCACTAGCCAATTTTGGCGTGTTACTGCATGCGCCTAAAACTCCAAGAAACGAGATGATGAATATATACGTACTGAGTTTTTTCATTTGAAATCCTGATCAAGAACTACTTAAATGCAAAAGATAGCGGCGCGATTATTTGCTGATTCATTCTAAGTCAGTTCATTAGATCGGTCAGAATTATTTGGGGCGAAATTAGAAGTTGATGGTGATACCAAGCTGAGGACCGTAATTTGAATATTTTGTTAATCCTTGAGAGCCGCCTAATTCAAAATACATAGCGCGGTATGTTAATGCTATATCGCCCCATGAAAATGCATAACCTACTCCACCTAATGCTTGCCAAGTTAGGTTGTCAGAATCAAATCCTTGTCCCAGATCCACATAGAAAGGTAAAAACCACTCTGATTCATTTATGCGATAGCGCCCCTTCAATCCAATAATTGGGCTCGCCTCCGACTGTGTAGCTGAATAATAGCCGGTGGCTGCTTGTTTTATTACCTGCTTGCCTTGGGTGGTAGTGATAACTGAATTAACGTTTGCTGAAGTCGTAGAGGAGATATAACGCACCCCGAACAAAGCATCGGCATACAGAGCATCGTCATTAAAAACGGTATAGGTCAATGCTCCGCTTAAGATGGTTTGATCGGTATTTGCACCTTGAGACTCATATACCGATGTTTTCTTATTGATATACGACGTTGTATTGGTGCTACCGTTATTGACTTGCCAATAAACCAAATCAGCCATCACACCCCAGTTATCTTGATGGGCCTCTGCATTGATCATTGCAAAACCACCAGTGCTCTGTATGTTGTCTGGAACGCTTGCTTGAGTGGATCCAGCGTATACATTATTTGCCAAAAAGGAACTAGTTTTTGAGGCAGGTGACCAAGCAGATACGCCAACAGAGTAACGCACCTCGTCATCGACAATCGGCAGCGGATTAATAGATTCCGCCTGACTCACCATAGAACAGGTTGAAAGCACGAGCAAAGCACAGAATCTAGACTTCAATTTCTAAAATACTCCATTTGCAGAATGAAAGCTCATCATAGTGCTTTAGCTGATTGGATTTGAAGATGATCATGCTACCAGCCAAACTTCATAGAAAATGAAATGAATATGTCACAGATATGTAATACATTATCTTAGAGATTATTCATTACATTGAGGCTGATATGAAGCTAGCAACATACATCTACTTTACCCTTGGAATGTGCATTTTTAGTTGTAATTGGGCCATTGCAGATGAAAAACCACATAACGTCATCTTATTTGTTGCAGATGGTTTGCGCCCAGGACTCATTAATGAGAAAAACGCTCCTGCAATGGCAGCACTCCTTAAAAATGGGGTTCGCTTTGAAAACTCCCACTCCATCTTCCCAACCTTTACGATGGCCAATGCGGCCAGCATGAGTTCAGGCCACCTGCTGGGTGACAACGGCATTTTTAGCAATACTATTTTTGTTGACTTCCCAACCAAGAGTGCCGCTAATTCTGTGACACCCTTTATTGAAAATGACTCGGTGCTTGGAGAATTAGACTCTCATTTCGCTGGAGATTATCTGAATGAAGAGACAATTCTGGCGGCAGCACGTAAAAAAGGTTTAATGACGGCGGCTATTGGCAAGCTTGGGCCCACTTTGATGTTTGATCATTTGGCGCGCAGTGGGGATGAGTCCATCATCATTGATGATTCAACTGGTCGCGCAGGCATTCCTCTGTCAACGGAATTGAAATCTCAATTACAGGCTCTTGGCCTACCGGACACAGCTCCGACGCGAGGTCTCAATGGAAATTCTGGTAACAGCAGCACTCCCGGAACTACTGTTGCCAATACTGAACAACAGAACTATTTTGTCAATGTCACTACCAGAGCAATCCTGCCCTCCTTTAAAGAAAAAGGGAAGTCTTTCGTTTTGGTATTTTGGTCACGCGATCCAGATGGCTCACAACACAATCAAGGCGATAGTCTCAACCAATTGATACCAGGCATTAATGGCCCCACCAGTATGGCTGCGATTAAAAATGCAGACAATGATTTAGCAGCGATTCAAAAAACGGTTCAAGACCTTGAGCTGGACAGCACTACCGATATTATTTTGGTATCTGATCATGGTTTTTCTACTATCTCCAAGCAAAGTAAAACTAGCCCATCAGCAAAGGGCCAATATAAAAATGTGATCACAGGCCAACTACCCCCCGGCTTTCTTGCAATGGATATTGCTCATAGCTTGGGTATGCCTTTGTTTGATCCTGATAATCAAAATGGTTTAGTAGGCCGAGGAGCTAGCTTGTCAAAGGGCAATGGACTGATTGGAGCAGACCCCGCAAACCCCCTAGCGATTGTTGCTGCCAATGGCGGCTCGGATTTAATTTACTTACCCACAGCCAATAAAGCTGTTGCTGAAAAAATCATCCATACGCTCTCCTCACAAGATTATGTGAGCGGCATATTCGTGAATGACCGTCTTGGTAGATTTGCTGGCACATTACCAATGTCGAGTATTGACATGCTCGGCAGCGCGGTTACCCCGACCCCAGATATTGTTGTGAACTTTGCTAGCTTTGAGCAAACCTGTCTCGATCCAACAACATGCGCCGTGACGGTTTCCGATACCCTACTGCAACAAGGTCAGGGAATGCATGGTAGCTTTTCTAGAGCCGACACTCGGAACACGATGGGCGCCATTGGCCCAAGCTTCAAAAAACATTACATTGATCCACTCCCTGCTAGCAATGCAGATATTGGCATTACGATCGCAGAGCTCTTAAAACTTCCCATTGCCTCCAAGGGTAATTTCAAAGGACGTTTTTTATCAGAAGCCCTACCCGGTGGATACATCGGCAAGGCTATTAAAGAAGAAGTTCGCTCGACAACTGATCAAGAGGGTCACGCCACCATTTTGATTCGTCAACGAATGGGCGAGCAAATGTACTTTGATGTTGCAGGGTATCCAGGAAGAACGGTGGGATTAAGTGCCAAGTAGGCTGACCCCAAAACAAAAACCCCACCTGATTGGGTGGGGTTTTGCATTTCTCACTACTAAGCAGCTTATTTCTTCTTAGGCAGAATCACAGTAAAGATCGCTGTTACAACAATGTTGGCAGCAAATGCGATTAAACCAATGTACAAAGGCAAAGCAAAATCGCCAAAGTGCAATGTATAAACCGGCTTTAGATTCTGCATAAAGGCTAATGAGGTACCCAAAACAATACCTGTCACCCAGCCGAAGAACAATGGCACGGTAGAAAGTCTCTTTGTATAGAGTGAGAACACTACAGCAGGGAAAATCTGCAAAATCCACACGCCGCCGAGAAGCTGAAGATCAATTGCAAATTGGGTTGGCAAGAAGATGATGAAACTTAATGCGCCCAACTTTACAAACAATGAAACGATCTTTGCATTCTTAGACTCTTGCTCATCCGTAATATTTGGATTAACTAGAGGACGCCATAAATTACGAGTAAATAAGTTTGCGGCACCGATCGACATAATCGCCGCAGGAACTAATGCACTAATAGCAATCGCTGCGGCAGCAAATCCAACAAACCATGCCGGGAAAATCTTATTGAACAAGGTTGGCACCACATCTGAAGCAGGACTAGCTTGCACTCCTGCTGCAATTGCCATATAACCCAACAACGCAATCAAACCAAGCAACACTGTATAAGCAGGCAAGAAAACGGCATTCATCTTAATTGTCTTAGCTGATTTAGATGAGAGGATGCCAGTTAAGGTATGCGGATACATAAAGGCAGCCAAAGCAGAGCCCAATGCCAAAGATGCAAAAGCCGTAAATTGCGTTGGCTTTAACAAGATGCCAGTAACACCGCCTTTAGCTGTGAAATAGCTATCAGCCGCATCAAATACAGAACCGTATCCACCCAACTTCTCGGGAATAATCCAAACCGCCGCGATCACTACGATATAAATCATGATGTCTTTTACAAAGGCAATCATGGCAGGTGCGCGCAAGCCACTTGAGTATGTATAGAAAGCCAACACCAAGAAAGCAATAATCAAAGGAAGCTCACCAGAAACACACCCAGCCCTTTGATCACTACCTGCATACCGATTAATTGCAAGGCAATATAAGGCATAGTTGCAATAATGCCGGTAATCGCAATCGCAGCTGGGAACCACTTGCCACCATGCTCACCCTGCACAAAGTCGGCAGCAGTAATATGATTTTTGCGATGGCAGACTTCCCAGAGCTTTGGCATGATCGCAAAGACCACGGGATACACAATGATTGTGTAAGGCAAGGCGAAGAAACCGTAAGCACCTACCGAATAAACCAAGGCGGGCACAGCAATCACGGTATAGGCGGTATAAAAATCGCCGCCTACCAAGAACCAAGTGATCACACCGCCAAACTGGCGGCCACCCAAACCCCACTCATGCAGCTGGGTCAAATCGCCCCGCTTCCAGCGAGATGCCACAAAACCAAGAATGGTTACGAATGCAAAAAAGGCCAGAAATACCGCCATTGCAATTGGATTAATAGCGTCAATATTCATTTGGCAACCTTATAAACAACGTAGATTAAGAGAGATGTCAGCGGAACCCAAATAAATTGATACCAATAGAAGAAAGGGAATCCCAAAACATTTGGCATTGCTTGGTTATAGAAAGGTAGCCATAACAAGGCTATATAAGGAAGCAAAAGGATTAGCCAGATTGGATGCCAGCCACCACTCTTTGGAGTCGTCATAAATAAATTACCTCAGTTAAAAATGAGTTTGGATTGTAGTTGCAGGTAGTGAAAATACACCAGAAAACACCCTCAAGGAAAGCGCATAGGTCATTTTTCCCAAAAATGAGGACTATTGGCCATGATTTATAAAAAATGCGTAAGCAATTTGATTGAAAAGACTTATTGAGGTGAAAAACCTCATTTTTCACTCATTTAAGGTGGTTTTGCTCAATAAGAAAATTAAATGGTGCCTTGCAACATTTTCAAAATTAAGTGATAATACCTAGGTACTAACCCTAGTAATTATTAAGGAGTCTTCAAATGACACAATTATTGAACCTTTTCAGCCAAGTGTTTGCTAACCAGAGCAAAAACAATGGTTTTCAGCAATTCATCAATACCAATCAAGCTTCTACTAATAAAGAAGTTGATTCAAGCGACTACCTCGCGCACTACCTAGCTTATAGAGGTCTATAAGCATGAAAACAATTATTAACGTCATCCGCGACTTAAAAGATGCTTGGATCGAAGCAAAAGCTTGGCAAGAAAAGCATGCTGACTTTGGTCTGCATTGGGATTAAGACGTGTTAACTACTGAGTTTCTCTCGCGGAATCAATTCCCTGAATATGGGGCTTGGCTTAAGAGCCAGGACCCTGAAACCATTCACCTTTACTTTGGATGTGCCATTGGAGCTCAGGCAATCGACACTCTGGTGGAGAAATTCTCAGCTGACCCAAAAAATAACCGGATTCTGGTTGCCAAGATTGATGGCAACTGGGCCGGCACTATTCATATCGCCACGCATGGCCAAGAAGTTGAATTTGGCGTGATCGTTGGGGAGCAATACCGCCAAAAAGGCATTGCAAGCGCCATGATGGGTCAGGCAATCACCTGGTCTCGCAATCGCTTTTATACAGATTTATACATGCATTGCATCAGCTGGAACCGTCCCATCAAGATCCTGTGTGAAAAACATGGATTAAAGCCTCGCAATATGATGGGCGATTCTGAAGCAAACTTGCGTTTACAACCACCGAACATTGGCACCTACTTGAAAGAGCAGATCAATGTTCAGCGCAATTTACTCAAAATAATTCAACCACCTAGATTCATCACACCGCTTGATCCCGCTCTAGCCTCTCCTAGCGGAGCATTAAACTTTCGCCTCACTCCCTAATACAATTTTTAATTAGGGAATAGGCCATGTGGAATAAAAAGTGGATTCCAGCGGTTCTGGGCTTTAATGGCGGCTATGTTGATACTGCCGGTTTTTTGGCTTTAAATGGCCTCTTTACCGGCCATGTGACAGGCAACTTTGCCACCCTGGGGGCCGCTCTTGTAAGCGGGTCAACTGGCACAATTGATAAAGCCCTGGCCCTACCTGTATTTTGCTTAGCCATCGTGCTCTGTCGGCTTTTTCGCCACCTACTCGTACGCAACAATATCGACGTATTTAGCAGGATGCTTTTAGTCAAATTCATACTCTTATCGCTTGGGGCGACACTTGCAATTCACTATGGCCCATTTGTAGATGGCAATGCACTCATTGCGGTATTTACTGGCTTGATTTTTGTAGCTGCCATGGCATTGCAAAACGCTGTGCATAAAGTCCATCTATCTACTGCTCCACCCTCCACAGTAATGACCATGACAGTTACCCAAGTCATGCTCGATATTACCGATCTTCTGCATGGGGTGGATGGGGAGCAAAAAACCCTGATTTATGGCCGGCTGAAAAATATGATTCCAGTCATCATCACCTTTGCAATCGGATGCGCCAGCGGAGCAGCCGTTTTTAACTTCCTACAAATGTGGTGCTTTGTGCTGCCTCCAATAGTGGTGATATTACTTTTGATGATCTACAACTCAAGCGATACTCAATTAAAGCAAGCGATTTAGCCCCATCGGGCTCACTCACTTTTAGGCAGTGTTTTTTTCTGAGCCATTTTCTCAAACCAACCTTCAATCTGCACAAAGAATACCGGCACCAAAGCAACTGCTAAGCAAGTGGATGCAATCATTCCACTAAAAACCGTAATACCGATCGACACACGAGCTGCAGCGCCTGCACCAGTAGAAGTCAATAGTGGAACTACCCCCAGGATGAAGGCAATAGAGGTCATCACAATCGGCCTAAACCGCTCATGTGAAGCTTTCAGAGCAGAGTCAACCAGACTCATGCCAGCCCTCTTAGACTCAAGTGCAACCTCCACAATCAGAATGGCATTCTTGGATGACAGCGCAATCATTAAGACCAAACCAATTTGAACGTAAATATTATTGGCCATTCCAGTCAAAAATAAGGCAATCACAATCCCTGATAAAGAGAGTGGGACCGCAGTAATGACAGCAAGGGGCGAGACCCATGATTCGTACTGTGCAGCCGAGTACCAAGTACACCAGCAAGATAGATAAAGCAAATACCAAAACCACTGTATTGCCAACCAACTTCTCTTGATAAGACATTGCTGTCCACTGATAGCTCATGCCCGCTGGTAATGCAGTCTTTACTAAACCTTCCAAGGCGGTAATGACTTGACCGGAGCTATAGCCACTTTTCGAGCCACCTAAAATTGCTGCAGTAGGATAAAGCTGATACTGAGAGGCAATTTGAGGTCCAGTAGTTTCCTCAATATCAATGAATGATCCTAGTGGAACCATGTCTCCCACTTTATTTTTTACATAGAGGCGCGCAATCTTGTCAGCACTATTGCGGAACTGACCATCTGCCTGGACATAGACTTGATAGGTCTGACCATATTTAAAGAATTGATTTACATATGAAGATCCCAAGTAGGATTGAAGCACATCATATGCATCCCCAATAGCTACTCCAAGTGTTTCTGCGCGTGCAGTATTAAAAGTCAACTGCAGTTGCGGAACGTCGTCCCGAAACGGAGTAAAGATTTGTTCAATCTCAGGCAGCTCTCGGGCTTTCTTTAAGAAGTTTTGGGTGGCAGCGCTTAGTTTTTTGAAGTCATTGCTACCATCAGTCAAAATTAATTGCATCTGAAAGCCGCCTGACAAGCCAAGACCCGGAATGGCTGGCGGCAAGATGACGAGTGATTTAACCTCTTGAACCTGCTTCAGGGCTTGATTCATATTCAAATAAATATTCTTCAAGTCCTCACCCTTGCCACGCTTATCCCAACTTTTCATAATGACGTAAAGCGTTCCAGAGTTCGACTGCGAACTATTGTTATTTAAGGCATTCACCCCACCAATTGAGACCACTTGATCGACACCAGGCACAGCCTTGATCACATCCACCACTTTTTTCATGCCGACCTCAGTGCGCTCTAAAGAGGAGGCATCAGGCAATTGGGTGGCTACGACTAAATACCCTTGATCTTCGTTGGGAATGAAGCCGGTTGGCACCAAAGCTAAACCGATGATCGATACCAAAATCAATACCGCACCACAACTGGCCGCAATAAAACGATGCGCCATTAAGTGCTCCATCATGTGACCGTACCAGGATGACAACCTCTCAAAATAAAAATCAAACTTGAGATACAGGGCATTTTTCTTGGCATGAGGATCAAGCGGCTTGAGATACGATGCGGCCTGCGTTGGCTTTAGTGTGATCGCGTTAATGCCACTAATCAGAGCTGTAGCTGCAATAACCAAAGCAAATTGACGATACATTTGACCGGTGATACCTGCAATAAACGATGCAGGCAAAAACACCGCCATCAAGACCAGAGTGATACCAATGATTGGGCCCATCAATTCAGTCATGGCATCGATAGCACCCTCCCTTGGGTCCTCGCCATGCTCAACCTTCTTCGAGACCGCTTCAACAACCACGATTGCATCGTCCACCACAATACCAATACACAGCACAATCGCAAACAGGGTTAATAAATTAATCGAGAAACCCATTGCAGCCATAGCAGCAAAAGCGCCAATAATGGTAACTGGTACGGTAGTTGCAGGAACCAGAGTAGCGCGCCAATTTTGCAGGAAAACCATGATGACAAGCAAAACTAAAATGCCCGCCTCAAACAAAGTGCGATAGACCTCATGGATAGAGGCACTGACAAATAAAGTGGTGTCAAATGGAATATCCCAATGAAGTTCTTTAGGGAAAGTTTTGGAGATCTTCTCCATCTCGGCACGAACAGCATTCGCAGTTTGAATCGCATTAGCACCGGGTGTTTGGTATATCGCTATACCACCAGCAGGCTTATCATCAATCTTAAAGAACTGGCTGTAATTTTGACTACCCATTTCAATGCGCGCAACATCACTTAGGCGCGTAATTTCTCCCTGAGAATTTGCCTTCAAAATAATGCGGCCAAATTCTTCTGGGTTATCTAATGCGCTGGTGACATTCAGAGTGAGCTGAAAGTCTTGACCTTTTGGAACCGGGGGAGCGCCAACCTGACCGGCAGATAGCAAAACGTTCTGGCGATTGATGGCAGTCATGACATCACTAGGGGTCAGACCGCGCATTTGCATTTGCGCTGGATCTAACCAGATACGCATNCTGTAATTNCCGACTCCAAAGACATTTGCAGCAGCAACACCGGGAAGGCGTGCTAAACGATTTTGCATTTGCAAATTAGCAAANTTACTTAAGAACAATGCATCATGTTCGGGATTGCTTGAGGTTAATGTCACAAACTGCAAAATGGCAGTCGATTGAGTTTTAGTAGTGACCCCCTGCTTTTGNACGGCNGAAGGNAGTGAAGGCACCGCAATGGCGACTCGGTTTTGCACGTTTACCTGAGCGAGATCAGGGTCAGTACCCACCTCAAATGTCACCGTCAAAGTGTAGCGACCGTCATTGGTCGAGTCAGACTGCATATACAGCATGCCGGGTACACCATTGACTTGATTTTCAATATTGCTAGCNACCAACTGCTGCACCAGTGCTGCACTGGCACCTGGATAAGAAGTAGTTACCTGAATAGTGGGCGGCGTCATGGCTGGGTATTGAGAAATCGGCAAGCCCAGAATAGATACTGCGCCAATGAGCATAGTGATCAAAGCGATCACATTCGCTAATACAGGTCTTTCGATAAAAAACTTAGATAGCATGGCTTACTGACCGGCCAATGGTTCTAGGGTAATTTCTTTTGGATCGGCTACCTGGCCTTCACTTAAGTTAATAAACCCATTGATGACTACAATTTGATTAGGATCCAACCCCTTAGTGACCTCCACCAATTGATTAAATTTTTGACCCAGAGTGATGTTTTGGCGAGTGGCTTTTTTCTGAGCATCCAAAACATACACATAATTGCCCTGCTGATCGGACAGCACTGCCAAATAAGGAATCAGAATGGCTGGGTGTGAATCACCGGACTGTACTAGAACCCGCGCATACAAGCCAGGAATCAAACTCAAATCCTCATTTGGCATTTCAGCGCGCAATTGGAGGGAGCCTGTATCTGTCGAGACTAGATTGGCGCTGTAGTCCAAAATACCTTTATGGGGATAGCCCTTTTCGCCCTGTAACTGAGCATAGACTGGCAAGGTATTCACCAAAGTTTTATGCTCAAGATCAACGGGATGGGTTGATTTAAATGTTAATAAATCGCGCTCGTTTATTGAGAAGTAAACATAAATAGGTCTAATTTTTTGAATGGTGGCTAACTTCACACCCTGTGGATCACTACCAAGATAACTACCCACATCAATTAAATGACGCCCCATCAAGCCGTCAAAGGGCGCCCTCACCTCCGTGTAGCCTAAATTAATCTTCGCAAGCTTTAAGTTAGCCTCAGCTTGTAATAGAGAAGATAGAGCCTTATCAACCGAAGCTTGAGAGGTAGCATTTTCTTTTAGCAAATGCTTTTGACGGGCATGCTCAATCTTGGCCTCCTCATAAACCGCTTGATTCAACTTGACTTGCTGCTGGTATTGGTCCTGTTCGATGACAAAAAGCAAATCATCTTTCTTAACCATGCCCCCATCTTGGAACAAGATCTTAGTGAGATAGCCTGGGACGCGCGCATCTAAATTTACGGTCAGCAAAGGAGAAACCGTGCCATCAAATAGTTGATAGGCATATACAGCTTGACTTAAGGGTTTGGCTACCGTCACCGCAACACCTGTCTCCACCGTCTTTTTTCCGCACGCAGTCATCAGCATTAGCGCAGTGCAGACTAAGAGAACTTGAAGGGTGTGTTGCGTATTTTTTAAATTGAGATTAGTCATTTCATTTACCTGATGTTGCAGATGAATCTGGGGTGCCAGTAAGCACTTTTCCAATCCTCACATTCGTAGGATCGCCGGTTTGAGTGAGCACGCTTCCCCAATCCGTCCTATCCTCCATCTCACTGACCATTTGTTTGGGCAATTGCGGCACCTTCATATCGGCAGCCCATCCACCGCCCAGGGATTTAAAGGCGCCTACATAGCCCAACAGCTGGTTGGTTTGCATCTGAACGCTGGAGTTTTGGACGCGCAATAGAGATTGCTGTGCACTAATGACAGTGCTGTAGTCATTTTGACCTGCTTTGTAGCGCTCGAGCGCTAACTCAGCAGCACTTTGGGCCGCTACCACTGATTTTTTCAAATCCTCAACGGAACTCTTTGAAGTTGAAATCGTAATGAGCGATTCTTCAACCTCTTTTTGCGCCATCAAAACTTGATTTTGATATGCCAATACGCTTTGTTGGAAAACGGCATCCTGCACTCTTATTTGATCAATGATCGCGCCACGATAAAAGAGTGGAAAGACCAAGCCTCCAGTTAAACCAGAAGAGGTGTTGCCCCAAGAAAACATCGGGCCTTGATTAACACTGCCGTAATTTGAAGTTGCAAAACCAAATATGCCGCCCAAGGTAAAACTAGGAAAGAGTGCCGCCTTGTTGACACCAATGAGAGCAGACTGGGCAGCAGCAGCATATTCTGCCTGCAAGACATCTGGACGACGGCGCAAAAGGTCTCTCGGGATGCCCACGCCAAGCTCAGGAGGCGGCTTTAAAGTACCCTTGGTGGCGCCGAAGTGTTTGGCATAGTAATCAGGCGGCTCACCCAATAAAACACTTAATGCATATTCCGATTTTCTAAGGGAGGCAATCAGGGGTGGAATCTCAGACTTAGTCTGTTCATATTGAGAGGTGGCCTGACTCAAGTCCAGCATGGAAGTCGCGCCATAATTAAAACGCGCTTTGGCAATCCGCAAGCTCTCAGCCTGGAGCGCCAGATTGGTCTTGGCTACCTCAATGAGTGCCTCGTTATTACGCACGTTGATATAGGCATTTGCAACATCTGCACTAATGGATACATCAGAGGCATAGTAAGCCGCCACAGCCGATAAATAGCTCGACAGATTACTCTCTACGCCACGACGCAATTTACCCCAGAAATCAATTTCCCAATTAGCCTGTACTACTACGTTTTTGGTAATTAGATTGTTAGAGTTATTGGTGATCTCTTGGAAAACACTATTTCGGTATTGAGCAGATGAAGCGCTCAGTTCCACTGTTGGCAGAACCGATGCATCACTCACGCCTAACTGCGCTTGCATTTGGAAAACACGCAATGCAGCTTGTTGCAGGGTCAAATTTTGACTGGATGCCTTTTCAAGCAATTTGGTCAAAGTGGGGTCATCAAAACTAGCCCACCATTGTGTGGGATTTAAGTAGGCATTCTGTGATTCAGGGATAGCCGCAGTAAATTCAGAACTGGTAGGCTTGTTAAAAGTAGTTTCAACCTTGCTTGTAGGGCGAGCAAAATCGGGGCCAACCATCATGCATGATGTCGCAAACAAAGTGGAGCCCATTCCAACCAATATGAGCTTTAGAGGCTGAAACAATTGCTTCATAAATAGACGACAGTTTTCCGATGATTGATATGACACATTCTGCATTACTTTTGGGCTATGAACGGCTTTTTTCAGCACTTATATTGACGATACCATGAATAGACAAACAGGCGAATCCATCCCACATCCTTTCTGGGGTGCTCCTATTGAGCCCTACGAGCCAAGCCCCTGTGGCATCATAAGCGTATGACCAGCGAGCTCTACAAGTCCCTCACTAGCAAGCGCCCTAGCATTCGAGAAAGACTCGATCACGGAAAATCGATACGTAAGCTAGTAAATCGATCTTCGCTGGCCGAATTTACTATCAAAGCCAAGCGCCAAACCCCCATAGATATCCTGCTTGAACAGGCAAAAACCCGCATTCCTGAATATGTCCCAATACGCCATGCTCGGATGGCGGCAAATCCATTTGCGTTTTTTCGTGGGGGTGCCGGCATTATGGCCACAGATTTGGCAACGACTCCAAGCCCCCCTATTACCGTGCAACTGTGTGGCGATATGCATGTTAGTAATTTTGGATTCTTTTCCACAACAGAGCGCCAACTGGTATTTGGCATTAACGACTTTGATGAAACTCTACCCGGTCACTTCGATTGGGATTTAAAACGTCTGATAGCCAGTGCAATGATTGCATCACAAATGCTTGGCCAAGACCAGGCATACGGAGAAATGATTGTTCGCAATATCTCCAGCACCTACCGACGCTATTTGAATGAATATGCCCATACCCCTTTCATCGATTTAACACGCGCCTATCTTGATGAAAGCAGGCTGTTAAAGCATGCTGATCACACCACACCTGCTGCTCAAAAGATGTTCTCGAAGCTAGTCAATAAGGCAAAAAATAATACCAATTGGGGGGTCGTTGGCAAATTAACTGAAAAAACGCCCTTGGGTGTTCGCTTAATTAATCAGCCACCCTTAATAGAGCATCTAAAAGTCTCCATCCATGGCCATAAGATTACAGAGCTAAATGATGCGGGGTTTAATTCCTATGCGCAGTCCCTCTCAGCGGATCGCAAACAGCTTTTGATGCGCTACAAATTAGTCGACTGGGCCCGTAAGGTTGTTGGGGTTGGCAGCGTAGGCACAGCCTGCTGGGTTTTATATATGGAAGGGGCTTCTGAAAATGACCCTCTTTTTCTGCAAAGCAAGCAAGCGCAACCTTCAGTTCTAGCACCCTTTTTTCCAGAGAACACCTACTCCTCTCAAGGTGAAAGAGTGGTACTCGGTCAACGATTAATCCAAGGCGCGCCTGATGCTTTTTTGGGGTTTGGTCAAACAAAAGAAGTTGATTTTTACATTCGACAGTTGCGGGATATGAAGGGCGGTATTTCCATTAGCGCAGATGATATTGGTGTCGATGAATTCCCCCCCTTTGCAAAACTATTCGGCTGGGCTTTAGCCAATGCACATGCTCGTTCAGGAGATCCTGCCGTGCTAGCTGGATATTGTGGCCGAGGTGAAGCTTTAGATGATGCGCTTGTTGCTTTTTCAATTGCATATAGTAAACAAAATGATGCCGATTACGACACCTTTTTGCATGCAATCAAAACGGGCAAAATTACCTGCGCCAAAGACAATAACTAAGATCAAATAAAAAGGTGTCAGCACATGTACTTGATTAATCTGCTCTACGTCAATAATACGAATATCCCCGCATGGGTCATGTGCCTCATCGCAGTATGCATATCAGTATCGTTTTGCCTAATAGGATTATTTGTCTTTAAAAAATTGCTGACACATTCATTTAATAAAGCAAATAATGATTGCATCAGTCTTTCTTTAGGAACAGTAGGATTATTTAGTTCAGTGTTAATTTCCTTAATCGTTATTAACACATGGAACTCTTATAATGACACCGACACGATCGTCAATGCCGAGGCGCGCAAGGTAGAAGATTTTTATCACCTATCACAGGGCATGCCCGAGCCGATTAAATCTCAATTAGCTAGTGATATTAGTGAGTATATCGAGGTTGTTACCAAAGAAGAATGGCCGGCAATGGTTGCAAATGAAGCCATTCCAGATAAAGCTAGATTGATTATTATCCGCAGTAGAGAGCGCTTGCTCCACTATAAAACGAATGATCTTGTAATAGCCAACACAGAATCAAAGCTACTAGACAGAATTAGTGAGCTCTTTGATGCTCGGCGTGATCGCACCCTCTCAACTAAAAATCACGTACCACCTGTTATTTGGGCAGTCATGTTCTTATCTGGATTTTTAACGATTGCTGTAAGCTATCTTTACACTGCAGAGAGTTTTGCAATGCATCTGATATCAACTGGATTCATCTCTGCATCCTTGGCAGCAACACTATTTCTTATTGTGATCTTTGGACACCCCTTCCAGGGAAGATTAAGAATTGAGCCTACTGAAATGATTAATTTTGCAAGTCAAAATCTTCCACATGCAATCGATTTTACGACCCAAGGGGTCACCAACAAACCGAATAAATAGTGAAAAGGTAACGATGAGTAAGAAAAAGGTTGTGGATTTCTATTTCAGCTTTGTATCCCTCTATACCTATATTGGTGATAAAGCATTTCAAGATCTAGTGCAGCGCCTAGATTTAGAGGTAAATTACAAACCGATTGATCTGCATGCGATCTTTACAGCTAGCGGGGGACTGCCCGTTAGCAAAAGACCGCCGCAAAGACAATCCTATCGCTTGGTTGAAATGCAGCGCTGGGCATTGATCAGAAATATTCCCTTGGTATTAAAACCAAAATATCATCCCTGTAGCGCTGAGATTGGACATCGCATGCTACTGGCTGCAATAGCCAATCAACAAGATATCAAAGATTTTGTTGGTAATGCATTAAAAGTACTCTGGGTTGATGACCTTAATCTCGCAGATCCCGATGTGATGATTGCAGTAGCAAATCGCTCCGGCTTGAATGGGCCAGCACTATATGAGCAGAGTAAGGCGGGGTCTATTACTGAAAAGATGAATGCCCTTACGCAAGAGGGTCTTGAAAAACAGGTCTTCGGTACACCTTTCTTCATTTGTGAAGGTGAGCCTTTTTGGGGGCAGGATCGTCTTGAAATGCTTGAGGACTTCATTATCTCTGGACGACAGCCAATACCCAGCCCCATCATTACCTAGTCACTGGCCAACAGAATCAACTACCATTGACTTGGATTGGCGCGCCTCCAAGCGCGCGCCAGATATTGATAATCCCCTTTAAATGCCAGCTCTGGAGATTGATCAATTAGCGCTCCAGCCTCCATATGCATCAGATTTTTTGAAAATGGTTGAGCAACGCTATTTTCATCGCGCTTCATGATGTAATCTGGGTTTAATTCAGAAGTGTGACTTAAGCCCGCAGCCATCAGAATTTCAGAAAGGGCATGGAGTGTATTTTGATGGTAGTGATAAACACGCTGACCCTTATCAATTGGATCAAGGGCTTTTTGCCTCAGCTGGTTTTGTGTTGCCACCCCAGTAGGGCACATGTCGGTATTGCAGGTGCGCGATTGAATGCAGCCAATCGCAAACATGAAGCCACGTGCTGAGTTACACCAATCGGCCCCGATAGAACATACTCTCACAATATCAAACGCGGAAATAATTTTTCCAGCAGCGCCAATTCGAATAATGTCCCGCAAGTTGGCGCCAATTAAAGTGGCGTGGATTAATCTTAAGCTATCCCGCATGGGCATACCAATATGATCTATGAACTCCACTGGAGCTGCTCCAGTACCTCCCTCACTACCATCCACCACAATAAAATCTGGAGTCAATTTGGTTTCGATCATCGCCTTTAATATGGCGAACCAATCCTCTGGTTTTCCCACACACATCTTGAAGCCCACTGGCTTGCCATTAGACCTCTCTCTTAATGTAGCTATGAATTGAAGCATTTCGACTGGGCTATTGAATGCTGTATGGCGACTGGGAGAAATGCAATCGACCCCCATTGGCACTCCGCGTGTTTGCGCAATTTCTGGAGTAATCTTAGCGGCCGGTAAAATACCACCATGCCCAGGTTTTGCACCTTGAGATAATTTAATCTCGATCATTTTGATTTGCGGATCAGAAGCCACGTGGATAAACTTATTCATATCAAAGTGCCCGTCTTCGGTTCTACAGCCAAAATAGCCAGAACCAATCTCCCAAATGAGATCACCATCATGCACTTTGTGATATTCAGATACTGATCCCTCGCCAGTATCCTGAGCAAACCCACCCAACTTTGCACCTTTATTTAATGCCAGAATGGCATTGGCTGATAAAGATCCAAAGCTCATAGCTGAGATATTAAATACCGAAATTGAATAAGGTTGCGTACAGGTCTCGCTACCAATGCTGACACGCAAATCATTCGGCTTGATTGCCACCTGTGATGGAGAATTCGAATAACTCAACCATTCATAGCCATTGCGATACACATTTTCAATGGTTCCAAATGGTCTTTGATCGGATAAATTTTTGGAGCGTTGATAAACCAAGGCGCGCTGGTTTCGTGAAAAGGGTAATTTTTCACTATCCGACTCGAGAAAATATTGTCGTATCTCTGGACGAATGAACTCAAGCCAAAAACGCAAGTGCCCAATGATTGGATAGTTTCGCAAAATTGCATGCTTTTTTTGTAATTGATCTATTACCCCAACTACACTGAGAGCAAAGAAAATACATAAAGGAATCAAANTATTTTTAGAGGCTCCCTCCAAAACAAGGAGGACTCCAAAATAGAGGCTCATGGCAATTGATAATTGCCAAACAAAGTAACGAGTCATAATTTTCCTGTCATTATTTAGTCACCATACAAAAAGAATGTGACAGTCAGTTACATTTAGACACACTTTTTTCAGAATAAGCACATTTGTAAGCATTAAAATAGCCTATGGCAGAGTGGCAATGCATAAGATTGCAAATCTTAGTACCCTGGTTCGATTCTAGGTTTCCGCCTCCAATTCACTGGCCTTGGTTATGCT
>TBL_comb47_HYPODRAFT_10003519_pt1 | contig 18499 bp, 17 predicted proteins | sample TroBogypolimnion_40_FD_10682 | JGI IMG/M metagenome (IMG submission 10682)
CACTGGGCGCGATGCCACCGGAGTGGATCAACTTGACGACCTTGGGCAGGACCATGGGGGCCGTGCGCCCGGGTCCGTCGTAGATGCCCGCGAGGCGGCGCATGGTCTGCTTGACGATGCGGTCCTCCAGGCTGTGGAAGCTGATCACCGCCAGGCGTCCGCCGATGCGAAGGTGGCCCACGGCGGCTTCCAGGGCGGCGGCCAGGCGGTCCAGCTCGCCGTTCACGGCAATGCGGATGGCCTGGAAGGTGCGGGTGGCTGGATCGCTGTGACCCTTGCGCTTGGCGGGCTCGCGGGGAATCACGGTGTAGACGGCCCGGGCCAGGTCCTGGGTGGTGTCCAGACGGCCCTCATGCAAGGCCCGCAGGATGGCCCGGGCGATGGGGCGGCTGGCCCGCTCCTCGCCGTACTGGTAGATGGCATCCGCCAGGCTTTCATCGGTCTGCTCGGCGATCCAGGCCCGGGCCGAGAGGCCGTGCTCAGGATCCATGCGCATATCCAGGGGGCCCGAATCCCGGAAGCTGAAGCCCCGCTCCGGGGTGCGCAGCTGCAGGGTGGAGACGCCCAGGTCCGCGAGGATGGCGTCGAAGCCTTGGGGGGCCTGGGCCGCCTGCCAGCCCAGGAAGTGGGGATCCTCCCAGAGGTCCTCGTAGGGGCAAGCCAGGACGCTGAGCCGGGCGTCGGCGCCCAGGCGCTCGCGGGCGATGGCGCGGGCATCGGGATCGCGGTCCACGCCCAGGTAGCGGGTCTCGGCATCGGCGGTGGCCAGCAGCGCCTCGGCGTGGCCGCCCAGGCCCAGGGTGAGGTCCAGCACCCGGGCTGCCGGGGGCAGCACGAGGTTGGCCAGCACTTCCTGAAGGAGCACAGGGACATGGATGGGAGCGGGGGTCGTCATCATCAGATCCCCAGGTCCGCGAGCTGAGCGAGGTCGTCGGCGCCCAGGGGCTCCGCCGCCAGACGGCGCTGGAAGCCGGCCTTGTTCCACAGAGCCAGGTGGTCCATCTGGCCCAGTACGGCCACTTCGCCCGTCAGCTGGGCGGCTTCGCGCAGGATGGGGGGGATGACAAACCGGCCCTGGGCGTCGGGCTCCACCTCGCTGCCGAAGTAGGCGGTGGTCTCCAGGAACTTGCGCTTGGCGGGGCTGGTGGAAGGCAGGGCCGCCAGGCGGGCTTCGATGGCCTCCCAGATGGGCATGGGGTAGAGACGGGCGGAGCGGCCATCCAGCGAAGTGAGGTAGTGCTTCAGAGCTCCGCCCCCCTCGCCCTGGGCGAAGGATTCGAGCTCAGCCTTGAAGGAGGAGGGGAGCTTGAGGCGTCCCTTCTCGTCCACCGTGGCCGGCGAATTACCGCGAAGTCGCAGCACCGGCTTGCCTTTCAAAAGGTTTCTCCGCAAAGAGCCGATCGCGAAGTGAGACCATTTTCACCCACTTCAATCCACTTTTCTCCACTGAGACCCACTTCAAAGTCTAGGTAGGCGCCAAATCCCCACAAGCCGAAAAGAAAAGCGAAACGACTGCCTCCCTCCTTCAGGGCAAACATCGACGAATTTCCATACGAGACGGGCATTCAACGCCATCGAGCAGAATGCCAAGCGAATATTTCACGGCATCTCCAGCCTCGGTGGACCACGACTGCCTGAAAACCATCGGCAAGGCGACACTTCGAATGCTTGGGGAAAAACCAGTAAAATACCTGAATATCTGTTTTTTATGATTCAGGTCACAGCTTCCCCTCCCAGGCTCCAGCCCGCGGGGGAGGTTCCGATGAAGCAGGTAGTTGCCCTGTTAGTGGGTTCCGGGAGGTTTGAGTTGGCCTACATGCAATGGCGTTCCTCGCTGGAAGTCGGTCACGACCAGATCGATCGCGAGCACCGCTCCCTGGTGGAAGCCCTGAACCGGCTTCACGCGGCCATGAAGATGGGCAAGGGCAAGGAGGAGATCGGGCAGGTCCTCGTGTTCCTCATGGACTACACCGAGAGCCACTTCAAGACCGAGGAGGCCATGATGTTGAAGCACGGCTACCCGGCTGCCCAACGGCACCTGGCCGCTCACGCAGACCTGGTGCAGCAGGTATCCGCCCTCGTCACGAACTACCACGCGGGCAGGGCCCTGCTCACGGGCGCGGTCTTCGACTTTCTGGAAGGTTGGCTGGTGAAGCACATCATGAGCGAGGACAAGGTCCTCGGCGATTTCATGAAGAGCAAGGCTTAGCTAGAGGCAGAGCCGTCCGCCGAGCGGCTTCCCACCCAGCAGGTGGAAGTGCAGGTGGTACACGGTCTGGCCTGAATTGGGCCCGCAGTTGCTGAGCAGGCGCCAGCCGCTGGCCTCGACGCCGTGGTCAGCGGCGATCCGGGCAGCCACCTGGGTCACCCGCGCAGCGGCGGCGGCAGTCTCTGGATTCAGGTCTCCCAGCCCCTCGCAGTGGGCCTTGGGGATGATCAATATGTGGACTGGAGCCTGGGGCGAGATATCTTTGAAGGCGACCAGGGTATCGTCTTCATACACGATGGCCGAAGGGATCTCCTTTCGTGCGATCTTGCAGAACAGACAATCGCTCATTTCTGGACCCCCCACCACATGTTCAACATCATTCTGCATCAACCTGAGATCCCCCAGAATACCGGGAGTATCGGTCGACTCTGCGTGAACAACGGGGCGAAGCTACATCTGATCCACCCCCTGGGCTTCGAGACCACGGACTACTACCTGCGTCGGGCAGGCCTGGATTATTGGGAAAAGTTGGATCCCACCCACTACGAGGACTGGGCCGATTTTTTAACTCGCAATCCTGATATGCGACTCTGGTTTTTCACGACCAAGGGTTCGCGCCGTCACACGCAAGTGGACTGGGCCTATGGGGATGGTCTTGTTTTTGGTCGCGAGACCGCCGGCCTGCCCGAAAACTTGCTCAGCACCCATGCAAGCAACTTGGTTCGCATCCCCATGCTGGGGGACCACCATCGAAGCCTAAATCAAGCCCAGGCAGCAGCAATAGGGCTTTACGAAGCCTTGAGACAGACTGAGAATTGGTAATCACCGAGGAGCTTATATGAACGAAGCGCCCATCCGTGTCGTCATCGCAAAGCCCGGCCTCGACGGCCATGACCGCGGCGCCAAAGTCGTAGCCCGAGCCCTGCGCGATTCAGGCATGGAAGTCATCTACACCGGCCTCCGCCAGACGGCCAAGCAGATCGTGGCTGCCGTGGTGCAGGAGGACGCCCGGGTACTCGGCATGAGCATCCTCAGCGGCGCCCACAACCAGATCTTCCCCGAGGTCATGCGCCTGCTCAAAGAGCAAGGGGCCGATGACGTCCTGGTCTTCGCCGGGGGTATCATCCCCGACGAGGATATCCCCGGCCTCAAAGCCGTGGGCATCCGGGAGATCTTCCAGCCCGGCACCAACACCGATGACATCGTGGCCTTCGTTCACAAGGCACTCACCGCCTGATGGCAAAAGGCAGCCCGCTGTACGAGTGCACAGCCTGTGGCGCTCGCCATCCCAAGGCCATGGGCAAGTGCACGGGCTGCGGCGCCTGGGATACGGTCCAGGAGGTGCGCGGCACCCTGAAGCGCGACCTCCAGCGGGCGGGCTCCGCCTACGCCCAGAGCCACTACACGGGGCCCGTGGCCCTGCCTGATGTCATCGTCACCGATGCCCAACGCCAGCCCACGGGTATCGCCGAGCTGGATCGGGTGCTGGGCGGCGGTGTGGTGCCGGGCATGGTGGCCCTGCTGGGCGGCGAGCCAGGCATCGGCAAGTCCACCCTCCTGCTGCAGTGGGCGGCCACCACCACGGGCCGGGTGCTCTACGCCAGCGGCGAGGAGAGTGAGCGCCAGATCAAGCTGCGGGCCCAGCGCCTGGGCGCAGAGAACCCCAGCATCCACCTGCTGGCCGAAACCGATGTGCGCAGGATCCTCGAGGAGGCCGAGCGCATGAAGCCGGACCTCCTCCTAGTGGACAGCATCCAGACTCTCTTCGATCCTGATTTCGAAAGCAGCGCCGGCAGCGTGAGCCAGGTGCGCGGCTGCGCGGCCCTGCTCACCCGCTGGGCCAAGACCACGGGCACCCCCCTGGTGCTGGTCGGCCATGTCACCAAGGACGGGAGCCTCGCGGGCCCCAAGGTGCTCGAACATCTGGTGGACACGGTGCTGGCCTTCGAGGGGGATCGTCACCACCACCACCGCCTCCTGCGCGCCCTCAAGAACCGCTTTGGCGCCGCCTTCGAGCTGGGCGTCTTCGCCATGACCGAGCGGGGCCTGGTGGCCGCCGAAGGCAACCCCTTCTTCCTGGACGCAGAGCCCCGGCCGGGCTGCGCCGCCACCGTGGTCCTCAGCGGCACCCGGCCCATGGTGGTGGAGATCCAGGCCCTGGTGGCCTCGGCGGGCCTGGGCATCCCCCGCCGCACGGCTCTGGGCATCGACGGCCAGCGGCTGGCCATGCTCTGCGCCGTGGCCGAGCGCCGGGGCGGCATCCAACTTCATGACCGGGATGTGTATCTGAACGTGGCTGGCGGCCTGGAGATCGAGGATCCGGCGGCAGACCTGGCCGTCATCGCCGCCCTCTGCAGCAGCGGCAGCGGCAGACTCCTGGCGGAGAAGTGCCTCTTCATGGGCGAGGTGGGTCTCACGGGCGAAGTGCGCCCCGTGGCCCAGCTGCCCCTGCGCCTCCAGGAGGGTGCCCGTCTGGGCTTCACCTGCGCCGCCGTGCCCCGCCTGGGCCTGGAGGGCAAGAGCCCCCTGGAGCTGTTCCCGGAGATCAGCGTGGAGCGCCTGCGCAGCAAGGCCTGGCTCAAATGCAAGGTTGAGGAATAAGAAACCGGCACGGGTGGGCCGCCTGACTTAGACTCGTCCCATGACCTGGAGGCCCTGTCCCCGGGCGGACCTGGACCCCCTCGCCCTGCCCCTCGATTCCCGACAGGGTTACCTCCTCTCCCGCCTGGATGGCAGCCTGGACCTGCCCAGCCTTGCGGCCATGCTGAACGTGGACGAGGGGTACACCCGCCGGATGGTCCTGGAGCTGGTGCGACTGGGGGCCGTGGAGCCTGAAGGGGGCTCCCGGGAATCCGCCAGCCAAGCCGGTCCAGAGCTCCCTGCCCAAGCCCTGCCCACGGAAACGCCGCCTCCCGAGGAGAACCTGGCCGCGGAGGGAGCGGTGGCTGAGGATGCGAGCCCCGACCCCGCCGCCGACTCGCCGGAGGACCAGGCTTCCCTCTACTCCGCCACCCACCGGCAGCTCTTCGAGCAGCAGCTGCACGCCCAGCCGGTGGACTCCCGGATGGCCATGGCCCGGCTGGCCCAGGACCCCCAGCTCAGCGCCTGGTGCTACGACCCCACGGCCGAGGTGATCCGGGCCCTCCTGGAGAACCCACGCATGGGCCTGCTTCAGGCCCGCCTCGTGGCCACCCACCACCGCACCAGTGCGGGCCTGGAAGCGCTCTGCGCCCGCCCAGCCTTCACCAGTGATGCGGGGGTCCGGCGGGCCCTGCTCCAGAACCCCCTGCTGCCCCAGGCCATCTACCGGCGCCTCTGGTCCCCCAAGCGGCTCCAGGAGCAGTACCTCGTGGCTATCTCCCGAGAGGCCCCAGAGCAGGTCCGCAGCATGGCCCGGGATCTCCTCCGCATGAGCTTCACCCAGCGCCAGGGCGAGGAGCGGGCCGAACTGATTCTCCAGACCGAGGGTCGCTGCCTGGCCACCTTGGTGGGCCTCACCATCGACGGCCACACCACGTCGATCCTCTGCCGCCGCACCTACACCTCCACCCTGCTCATCCAGAACATCGCCCGCTGGAGCGCAGCCCCACCCCAGCTCATCGCCCATCTGCAGCGCCAGGACACCGTCAAGCGCAACCCCATGCTCCGCCAGTTGCTGGCAAGGCATCCCAACGCCAGCTAAAGCTTTTCTACCTCTCAGCGAGCAGCACTGAGAGCCTGACGTCCCCCTGGCTGGAACCTACGCGTACAACCGCTGCAAGCCCGGATCCTGGGTCAGTTCCTCGATGAGGTCCCGCACGCTGATGAGGTCGCGCAGTTTGGCGCCATTGCTGCCCGTGAAGAAGAGCCCACTTTCCTCGTTGCCCTGCATGGCGTCGGCCAGCCGGTCGGCGATGCAGTAGCCCACGGCCATGGCACCCTTGCCGTGGCCGCAGGGGGACAGGCAGTTGCTCACGCAGCGGATCTGGGGGGCAGTGCCGGCCTCGATGTGGCGCTGGAGGCTGGTGCGAACGCCCCGGGCGGGCAGACCCACCGGGGACTTCATGAGGCCAATGTCCTCGGCCTTCGCTCGGAGGATGACCTCTTTGAAGATGGGCGAGGCGTCGCACTCGAAGGTGCCGATGAAGCGCGTGCCCATCTGGACGCCGCCCGCGCCCAGGGTGAGGAAGCGCTGGATGTCTGCGTGGTCCCAGACACCGCCGGCCACCAGCACCGGGAAGTCACCCCAATTGTCGCGCTCCGCCAGCACCTCGGGGAGGATGTTCTCCAACGTGTGGGCCGGATCCAGACAGCCATCGTGGCTGAAGCCCTGGTGGCCGCCGCTTTCGGGACCTTCCAGCACCACGGCATCCGGCAGGCGGTTGTACTTCCTGGACCACTGCTTGCAGATGACGTTCAGCGCCCGGCCCGAGGAGACGATGGGCACCAGCGCCACATCCGCATCGCCCACATAGCCCGGCAGCGCCAGGGGCAGCCCAGCGCCCGACACGATCATCTGCGCGCCACCGGCCAAGGAGGCCCGCACGGCGGCCTCATAGCCCTCAATGGCACAAAGGATGTTCACGCCCACGGCGCCGCGGCCTTCGGACCGCTCCCGGGCGGCGCGGATGATCCACTCCAGGGCCTTGGGGGGGTTCAGGGATTCGGTGCCGTCAGGACGGCCCATGCGCATCTTGGGATCGGCCGAACTGTGATAGCCGGTGCCGATGGCGGAGACCAGACCCACGCAGCCGGTGCTGGCCACAGCGCCCGCCAGCCCCTCCCAGGACACACCTACGCCCATCCCGCCCTGCTGAATGGGATAGGCCAGGTCCAGGTTGCGGATGCGCAGCCGCGGCAGGGTGCAGGCGCCCCGGCGGATGAAGGTCTGGGCCATGGAGTCCAGGCCCGCCATGAGCCGCGTGCGAAAGGCCACCAGGGGGCTGGAATCTAGGAGCGAAGGGTTGCTGGGCTGGAGGCCGATGGCGCCATCAGCCATGGCCTGGCGGGCCTCGGCGTCCGTTTCGGCCGTGGCCACGACCGGCAGGCCAAGATACTGCAGCGCGGCAACAATGCCGGGGCGGGCCAGGAAGGCGGAAGCGCCATTGGCCTTGGCCTGTGCGGCTTCCTCAGCATTCTGAACCACCACCAGGCGTGGCAGGTTCGCGTGGCGCAGCATCGCCAGGGAGGGCGGCAGTTCGGCCGTGTGCAGCAGGAAGGCCACGCCCGCCTCGCGGGCGGCGGCCACGACGCCATCGGCACCCTCGCGCAGGCCGCGCAGATCCAGCCCGATCTTGGCGCCTTCGCGCATGGAGGCCTTCAGCTCCTGCAAGCGCTCCCGCAGGCGGACGGCGTCCGGGAAGGCCTCGGTGCGGGGCAGCGCCCAGCCCCCAGCCTTCAGGAATGCCGCCTGGAAATCCAAGGAACCTGGAGCCTGCCAACCCTGGAGGGTGGGCGCGGTCGCGGTCTTGAAGAAGGACTCGGACATGCATGGCTCCCAGGTACGGGAAAGGAATCCGTACCACCCTCCATTGTGGACTCAAACAACATTTTTGTGGATCAGTCTTCTTTACCTGTGGGTGGGCAACTCTTTCCCGTTTTGTTGGTGTTGAGAAGAAAAGCAGAACTGATCACCACCAAGGCACCAAGAAAGAAAATCTGTTCTTGGTGCCTTGGTGCCTTGGTGCCTTGGTGCCTTGGTGGTGAGTTTTATCTTTCGTTGGGGAGACTCAGCCCTTCTTGACTGGCGCAGGTGCTTCGGCGGCGTCGAGGAAGGGCATCATGGCGCGCAGCTTGCGGCCCACCACCTCGATGGGGTGGTCGTGATCGGCGGCGCGCTGGGCCTCGAACCAGGTGCGGCCCGTGCGGTTCTCTTCCATCCACGCGTTGGCGTAACGGCCGTCCTGGATCTCCTCCAGGATCTTCTTCATCTCGGCCTTGGTCTCGGCGGTCACGAGGCGGGGGCCGCCGGTGTAGTCGCCGTATTCCGCCGTGTCGCTGATGCTGTAGCGCATGTAGCTGAGGCCGCCGCGATACATGAGATCCACGATGAGCTTCAGTTCATGGAGGCACTCGAAGTAGGCGATCTCAGGCTGGTAGCCCGCTTCGACGAGGGTCTCGAAGCCGGCCTTCACCAGGGCGCTGGCGCCGCCGCAGAGCACAGCCTTCTCGCCGAAGAGGTCGGTCTCGGTCTCTTCAGCGAAGGTGGTCTCCAGCACGCCGGCGCGGGTGAGGCCGATGGCCGCCGCGTAGGAGAGGGCGATGGCCTTGGCCTTCCCACTGGCATCCTGGTGGATGGCCACGAGGCCCGGCGTGCCGCCGCCCTCCACGAAGACCTCACGGACGCGGTGACCGGGGCTCTTGGGGGCCACCAGGCTCACGTCGACGCCGGTGGGGGGCTCGATCCAGCCATAACGGATGTTGAAGCCGTGGGCAAACATCAGGGTCTTGCCGGGGGTCAGGTTCGGCGCGATGGCTTCCCGGTAGAGAGCCCCCTGCCCCGTGTCCGGCGTGAGGACCATGATGACGTCCGCCCAGGCGGAGGCCTCGGCGGGGGTGTTCACCACGAGGCCCGCGGCCTCGGCCTTGGCGCGGGAGGCGGAATCCGCGGGCAGACCCACGCGGACCTGCACGCCACTGTCCTTGAGGTTCAGGGCGTGGGCGTGGCCCTGGGAGCCGTAGCCGAGGATGGCGACTTTGCGGGCGCGGATGAGACCGAGGTCGGCTTCGTAGTGGATGATGGCCATGGTGGGCTCCTTATCGAGTCGGGGCGGAAGAGTGAGCGGAAGGCTTAGACGGACATGCTCTGGGATGACTCCGCCCGGACAGGCTCGGAGGAGGAGACGAGGGAGGGGTCGGTGCGGAGGCCCCGCGTCATGGCGACGGCGCCGGTGCGCCCCATCTCCAGGATGCCGAAGGGGCGGAGGGTGTCCACCAGCGCCTCGATCTTGCCGAGGCTGCCGGTGCACTCGATGACGAGGCTGTCCTCAGCGATATCCACCACATTGGAGCGGAAGACCTGGACGAGCTGGAGCACCTCCGAGCGCTGGGTCGCGTTGGCCGAGACCCGGATGAGGGCCAGATCCCGAACCACCTTGGCATGCTGGCCCAGCTGCTGGACCTCAAGGACGTTCACCAGCTTGCGCAGGTGTTCCACAGCCCGGCGCGCGGTGTTCGCGTCGGTATCCACCACCACGGTCATGCGCGACACGCTGGGGCGCTCCGTGGGTCCCACCGTGAGGGAGTGGATGTTGAAGCCCCGCCGCCGGAACAGTGAGGCCACCCGGGTGAGGACGCCGGGCTCATCGTCGGTATAGACCACTAGCACATGAGTCATGGGCTTCTCCATCAAACCGGGTCGGCGCCGGTCTCGGCCAGGGGGCTGGGCGAGGGGCGTCGGATCATGTCGTGAAGGGCGGCCCCGGCAGCCACCATGGGATAGACGCTGTCCTCCTGCTCCACGCGGAATTCAATCAGGGCGGTGCCCTTGGCCGCTCGGGCCGCAGCCACCGCGGAGGCCACATCGGCCCGCTTGTCGACGCGCTGGCCGTGGACACCGAAGGCCTCCGCCAGCTTCACGAAGTCCGGCGACAGGATGGGCGTGGCGGCATAGCGGCTCTCGTAGAACAGCTCCTGCCATTGGCGGACCATGCCGAGGAAGCCGTTGTTGATGATGGCGATGTTTACCTTCACATCCTCCTGCACGGCCGTCATGAGCTCCGCGAAGGTCATCTGGAAGCCGCCGTCGCCAGCCACCACCCAGACCTCAGCGTCGGGACAGGCCATCTTGGCGCCGATGGCCGCGGGCAGGGCGAAGCCCATGGTGCCGGCGCCGCCGCTGGTGATGAGGCTGCGCTCACCGTCGTGGTGATAGTACTGGGCCTCCCACATCTGGTGCTGGCCCACATCCGTGACCACCACCGCAGCGCCCTTGGTGAGCTTCCAAAGGTCGTGCATGACATGGGCGGCGTAGAGGTGACCGTCATCAGGCAGGTTCTTGATGTCGCGCACGGCCGAATCGCCGCGCCAGCTGTTGATCCGCTCCAGCCAGGGCCCATGCTTGGCGGACTGGACCTTGGGCAGGATGGCCCGCAGGACCTGCAGCAGGTCCCCACCCAGGGCCACATCCACGGGGACGTTCTTGTTGAATTCGCTGAAGTCGATGTCGATGTGGATCTTCTTGGCGTCCGGCGCGTAGGCCTTGAGGCGGCCCGTCACGCGGTCGTCGAAGCGCATGCCCAGGGCGATGAGCAGGTCCGCCTCCTGGATGGCCTGATTCACCCAGGCTTCGCCGTGCATGCCCATCATGCCCAGGCTGTGGGGGTGGGTCGCAGGCACGGCGCCCAGGCCCAGGAGGGTGATGGCAAAGGGGATGTCCGCGCGCTCCGCCAGGGTGAGCACCTCGGCCCGGGCCCCAGAGAGCTGGATGCCATGGCCCGCGAGGATCACCGGCCGCTTGGCCTCGTTGATCATGGCCACGGCGCGCTCGAGCTCGGCAGCCGCCGGGAAAGGCGGGATGTGGCGCAGGTGCCGAGTGGGCATCGCCTTTTCCCACTCGAAGGTGGCCTTGCCCTGCTGGGCATCCTTGGTGATGTCCACCAGCACGGGACCAGGGCGCCCGCTGGTGGCCACCGCGAAGGCCTCGCGGATGGCCGGGGCGATGTCCTCAGCCCGGGTCACCAGGTAGTTGTGCTTGGTGACCGGCAGGGTGATGCCCGTGATGTCCACTTCCTGGAAGGCGTCCGTGCCCAGCAGGCCCGAGCCCACCTGCCCCGTGATGGCGACTAGGGGGATGGAGTCCAGCATGGCCGTGGCCAGGCCCGTCACCAGGTTGGTGGCGCCGGGGCCCGAAGTGGCCACCACCACCCCCGTGCGACCGGAAGCCCGGGAGTAGCCATCCGCCATGTGGACGGCGCTCTGCTCATGGCGCACCAGCACGTGGCGGACGGGGTAGCCGGTCATGGCGTCATAGGTGGGCAGGATGGCGCCGCCCGGATAGCCGAAGACGGTGTCCACCCCCATCTTCAGCAGACATTCCCAGATGATCTGTGCTCCGGTTTGTTCCATGGTCGACTCCGAGGGTGCGGCAATAGTCTGGTAGGTAGAAGGTGGCCCCGCCTTGAGGTGCGGGGCCGAGGTCGGTAGTTCCGATCGTGGCCCCTAGCTGGGCAGAATCACGTCCAGAACCTTTTTGGCCACGAGGGCCTTGCGGATGGCGGCACCCAGGGAGGCCGTGCCGTGGGCGTGCTTGGCGCCCTTGAGATCCGAAGTGCCATGGCCCTCATGCAGCGTGCGGTCCACGGCGGCCTCCAGGGCTGCGGCTTCTTCCTTGAGGCCCAGGGCGTGGCGGAGCAGCATGGCCGCTGACAGGATGGTGCCCACGGGGTTGGCCTTGTCCTGGCCCGCGATATCCGGGGCAGAGCCATGGATGGGTTCGTAGAGGCCCACGGTGCCGCCCAGGCTGGCGGAGGGCAGCAGGCCCAGGGAGCCCGCCAGCACGGCGGCCTCGTCACTGAGGATGTCCCCGAAGAGGTTTTCCGTGAGTACCACATCGAAGTCCCGGGGCCGGGCGATGATCGACATGGCGAAGCTGTCCACGTAGGCGTGGGTGAGGGCCACCTCGGGGTACTCCGCCCCCAGCTCAGTGACCACCTCGCGCCAGAGCCGCGAGGTCTCAAGCACATTGGCCTTGTCCACGGAGACCAGCTTCTGGCGGCGATTTCGGGCCAGATCAAAGGCCACGCGGGCCACGCGGAGGATCTCCGTGCGGTCATAGGGCAGCGTGTTCAGGGCCCGCTCGGGGCTGTAGGAGCGGGGCTCGCCGAAGTAGAGGCCGCCCGACAGCTCCCGGACGATCATCATGTCCGTGCCCCGTACCACCTCAGCCTTGACGGGGGAGGCATCCTCCAAGGCCGGGTGGACGGTGACGGGGCGGAGGTTGGCGAAGAGCCCCAGGCCCTGGCGCAGGCGCAACAGGCCCGATTCCGGGCGCTGGGCACGGGGGTGCTTGTCCCAGGCAGGACCGCCCACGGCGCCCAGGAGCACGGCGTCCGCGGCCTTGCATGCCGCCAGGGTGGCTTCCGGCAGGGGATCCCCGCAGGCATCCACGGCGGCGCCGCCGATGAGGCAATCCTGGAAGGTGAACGTGTGGCCGAAGCCCTCGGCCACGGCCCGCAGACAGGCCACCGCCTCGCGGGTCACTTCGGGACCGACGCCATCACCGGGAAGAACGACGATGCGCGCCTGCATCAGGACCCCGCTTCCTGGGCCGTCGGTTTCGAAGTGCCGCCAGTGGCGTGCTTTCCATTACGCCGAGCGAAGATCGCCTTGTTCACGGCGTTCAGGTAGGCCCGGACGCTGGCGTCCACGATGTCCGTGCTGGCGCCCTTGCCGCCATGGGGCAGGCCGTCGAACTCCACCTGCACGAAGACCTCGCCCACGGCGTCGGCGCCGCGGCTCACAGAGTGGATGCGGAACTCCAGCAGTCGGCCCGAAAGGCCCGTCAGCTTGTCCACGGCCGCGAAGACCGCGTTCACGGGGCCATCGCCCAGGGCCGTCTCGGAGACCTCGCCCGCCTCAGTGCCCAGGGTGACCAGGGCCGTAGAGAACATGGCGGTGCCGGCCATGGCCTGCACGGTCTTGAGTTTGTAGATCTCAGGGATGCTGGTGATGCCGTCCTGCACGATGGCCAGCAGGTCTTCGTCGAAGATCTCCTTCTTCTGGTCACTGAGCTTGGTGAAGAGCTTGTAGGCCTTGTCCAGCCCGTTCCGGTCCAGGGGGTAACCCAGCTCCTCGAAGCGCTTCGCCAGGGCGTGGCGCCCTGAGTGCTTGCCCAGCACCAGGCTGCTGCGGCGCACGCCCACGGACTCGGGCGTCATGATCTCGTAGGTGGAGCTGTGGCTCAGCATGCCGTGCTGATGAATGCCGCTCTCGTGGGCGAAGGCGTTCCGGCCCACGATGGCCTTGTTGGGCTGCACCTCCCGCCCCGTGATATTGGCCAGGGTCTGGCTGGTGCGGTAGATGAGTTCTTGGCGGATGCCGGTCTCGAAGGGCAGTTGATCGCGCCGCACCGAGAGGGCCATGACCACCTCTTCGAGGGCCGCATTGCCCGCGCGCTCGCCGATGCCGTTCACGGTGCACTCCACCTGCCGGGCCCCGGCATTGATGGCGGCCAGGGAGTTGGCCGCAGCCAGACCCAGGTCGTTGTGGCAGTGGACGCTGATGGTGGCCTTCTCGATGCCAGGCACCTTCTCGCGCAGGTAGGTGATGAGGCGGCCGTATTCATCCGGCACCGTGTAGCCCACGGTGTCGGGGATGTTCAGGACTGTGGCCCCGGCGGCCAGGGCCACGGTGCAGACCTCCACCAGGAAGTCCCAGTCGCTGCGCGTGGCATCCTCCGCAGAGAACTCCACATCCTCGGTGTAGGACTTGGCCCGGCTGACGCCCTCGCGGATCATGTCCAGGGCTTCAGCCCGGGTCTTCTGCAGCTTGTAGGCCAGGTGGATGTCCGATGTGGCCAGGAAGGTGTGGATGCGCGGCCGGGCGGCGCCGGAGAGGGCCTCCCAGGCCCGGTCGATGTCCTTGGGGATGGCGCGGCAGAGGGCGGCAATGATCGGGCGCCGACACTCCCGGGCAATGGCCTGCACTGCGGCGAAGTCGTCGTCCGAGGCCACGGGGAAGCCCGCCTCGATGACGTCCACCTCCAGGGCCTCCAGCTGGTGGGCCATCAGCAGCTTCTCTTCCAGGTTCATGCTGCAACCCGGGGACTGCTCTCCGTCGCGGAGAGTGGTGTCGAAGATGGCGATCCGCTGAGCACCCATGGCGTGGTGGTCTCCCTAGTCCGACATGCGCCGGACGGATCGATTCAAGATGACCTGAACCTATCCATGATTATAGTTAATATTTTTTATGATTCCATTAGTTTTAGTTAAGTCGCTAGAATCTTGGATCCGGAGGCATCTTGGAACTCGGCCAGTTGGAAACCTTTCTCACCATCGCAAGGGAAAAAAGCTTCTCCCGCGCGGCGGAGCGTCTGTATCGGACGCAGCCGGCGGTGAGCCTGGCCCTCAAGCGCCTGGAAGAGGAGCTGGGCGAAGTGCTGGTGGACCGCACCACCAAGGGGGGCACCCTCACGGACGCCGGGGAGACCCTCCTGCCCCTGGCGCAGCGCATGCTCGACCTCCGCAAGCAGATCGGTGACACCTTCGGCACCCTCAAGGGCCTGCAGCAGGGCCGCCTCAACATCGGGGCCAACGAGAGCGTCTCTGAATACCTGCTGCCCGGCGTGCTGCTGGCCTACCAGCAGACCCACCCGGCCATCCGCATCCAGGCCTACCGGCAGAGTTCTGAGCGCATCCCCACGGAGGTGCTGGACCGTCGACTGGACATCGGCTTCGTGTCCTACGACCCCATGCACCCGGAGCTGCAGAGCGAGGTCATCCTGCGGGATCACATGGTGCTGGTGGTGCCACCCGGGCACCGCTTCGCCAAGCGCCGTGAGATCAAGCTGGAGAACCTGGCCAACGAGACCTTCGTGGCCCACAACGCCGTGACCCCCACCCGCAGCGCCATTATGGACCTCTTCTCCCGCTGCCAGCTGCCCCTGCGGATCACCATGGAGCTGGGCTCCCTGTCCACCATCCAGGAGTTCGTCTCCCTGGGGGCCGGCGTGGCCATCCTGCCCCGCATGACCGTCCTGGAGAGCCTGCGTCAGGGCAAGGTCGTGGAGGTGGTCGTGAAGGACCTCCAGGTCGAGAAGCTCATCCGCATCGTCACCCGCCGGGAGGAGGCCCTCTCCCACGCGGCCAAGGCCTTCCTGAAGCTGGTCCGCGCCACCGATTTCGCCAAGAACCCATCGCCCTCCCGGAGGAAGCAGCCATGAGCCCACGCACGCTCTACGACAAGATCTGGGAGGCCCATCTCGTGGCCACCCGCGAGGACGGCACCAGCCTGCTCTACATCGACCGGCATCTGGTCCACGAGGTCACGAGCCCCCAGGCCTTCGAGGGCCTGCGCCTGACCCAGCGCCCCCTCCGGAAGCCTGCGGCCATCCTTTCGGTGGCAGACCACAACGTGCCCACTTCCAATCGTGAAGCCGGCATCGCCGACGAGACCAGTCGCCTCCAGGTGGAAGCCCTGGAAGAGAACGTGAAAGCCTTCGCCGTTCCCTATATCCCCCTGCTGGATGACCGCCAGGGCATCGTCCACGTCATCGGACCTGAGCAGGGCTTCACGCTGCCGGGCAGTACCGTGGTCTGCGGCGACAGCCACACCAGCACCCACGGCGCCTTCGGGGCCCTGGCCTTTGGCATCGGCACCAGCGAGGTGGAGCACGTCATGGCCACCGAGACCCTGCCTCAGCGCCGCTCGAAAAACATGCGTGTCCACTTCGAGGGCAAGCTGCCGGAGGGCCTGGGCGCCAAGGATCTGGCCCTGCGCCTCATCGGCCAGATTGGCACCGCCGGCGGCACGGGCCACGTCATCGAGTTCACGGGGTCAGCCGTCAAGGCCCTGTCCATGGAAGCTCGCATGACCCTCTGCAACATGAGCATCGAGGCAGGTGCCCGCTCGGGGCTCGTGGCCCCGGACGAGACAACCTTCGCCTACCTCAAGGGTCGCCCCATGGCGCCCAATGGGACCCAGTGGGAGCAGGCTCTGGCCTATTGGCGCGCCTTGCCTTCGGATGTGGATGCCCACTTCGACAAGGAAGTGGTGATCCAGGTGGATGGCCTGGCCCCGCAGGTCACCTGGGGCACCAGCCCCGAGACGGTACTGGATGTCACGGGCCGCGTGCCGGATCCCGAGCAGACCAAGTCCCCCGCGGACAAGGAGGCCATGCTCCGCGCCCTGGAGTACATGGGCCTGGTGGCGGGCACACCCCTGGAGGAAGTGCCCGTGGATGTCGTGTTCATTGGCTCCTGCACCAATGGCCGCATCGAGGATCTGCGCGCCGCCGCTACGGTGGCCAAGGGCCGCAAAGTCGCGGTGGGCGTGCGTGCCCTGGTGGTTCCCGGCTCGGGCCTGGTGAAGCGCCAGGCCGAGGCCGAAGGCCTGGACCGCATCTTCCTGGACGCGGGCTTCGAGTGGCGCCAGCCCGGTTGCAGCATGTGCCTGGGCATGAACGACGATCGCCTGGAACCCGGCCAGCGCAGCGCCAGCACCAGCAACCGTAACTTCGAAGGACGCCAGGGCCGCGGTGGCAGAACCCACCTCGTCAGCCCCCAGATGGCCGCCGCGGCCGCGGTCACGGGCCACTTCACCGATGTCCGCCGCCTGTTGGGAGCCTGAGATGCAGCCCTTCACTACCCTCACCGGCACCGCCGCCCCCCTCCTCCGCGCCAACGTGGACACGGACCTCATCATCCCCAAGCAGTACCTCAAGACACTCGTCCGCACGGGCCTGGGCCAGCATCTCTTCGCAGAGATCCGGTACGACGATGCCGGCGCTGAAAAGCCGGACTTCGTGCTGAACCGCCCACTCTACCGGGCAGCGAACATCCTGCTGGGCGGGCCGAATTTCGGCTGCGGTTCCAGTCGCGAGCACGCCCCCTGGGCCCTGCTGGACTTCGGCATCCGCTGCGTCATCGCCCCCAGCTATGCGGACATCTTCTACAACAACTGCTTCTCCAACGGCATCCTCCCCTTGGTGCTGCCGCTGGAAACCGTGGAAGCCATCGCCGCCGCCGGAAATCCCGTCACCGTGGATCTCCCGGCCCAGACCGTCACCGCGGGCGGAGTGACGCACCGCTTCGACATCGAGCCCGGCCGCAAGACCACCCTGGTCGAAGGCCTGGACGAGATCGGCAAGAGCCTCGCCAACCTAGCCGCCATCGAAGCCTTCGAAGCCAAGCGCGGCCGCGAAACCCCCTGGCTGTAAAAGCAAACTGATCCACCACGAAGACGCCAAGACACGAAGGAAATAAAGAAGGGGAAAGAAGAAGAACAGAAGGGATTGGGCCTGGGTGCACCGGCCCTTCTTCCTTGCCAGTCCGCTGCGCCCTGCCTTTGTTCTTACCTTCTTTCTTCCGTCTTTAACTTCGTGTCTTCGTGTCTTCGTGGTGGAGCTGTTGATCCTTTCTCAGGTTCAATTTGCGATGCTCGCATCTGCTAGGCTTGGGGTCTTACCGGGACGTTTATGAAGTCGATGACTGCCTTTGCTGAGCTAGTGCAACCTCTGGACGCGGGGCAGCTGCGGCTGACGCTGCGCAGTGTGAACTCCAAGGCCCTGGACCTGTCGCTGCGCCTGCCGCCGGCGCTGTTTCCCCTGGAGGCCTCGCTGCGGGCCCAGGTGCGGGAGTCTGCGCAGCGGGGCAAGCTGGACCTGGGCATCGAGGTCCTGGACGAGCCCTCCCTGGAGCCTCAGTTCAACCGCGCCCTGCTCCGCTCCGTGGCCAAGGCCTGGAAGGAGGACGCCGAGTGGCTCGACCTGCCAGCCCTCAGCGCCGAGGCCTTCTTCCGCCTGCCCGGTGCCCTGCAGTCGCCGACCTCAGACCTGGCAGAGCGCCTGGCCACGCCCATCCGCGAGGCCTTGAAGGCCCTGCTGGCCACTTGGAACCAGGGCCGCGACCGCGAAGCCGAGCGGCTGCGCCCCTTCTTTGTGGACGGCCTCGCCCGCCTGCGCGGTCTGCGCGACCGCCTGGCCCTTGAGGCCGAGGCCCAGCTCGCGGACCTGCCCGGCCTCTACCGCCAACGCATTGAGCAGCTGCTTGAGGACGCCCGCCTCGCGGGACAACTCCCTGCGGAGCGGCTTCTGGCTGAGGCCGGTGTGCTCGCAGAGCGGCAGGACGTCCGCGAAGAACTCATCCGGCTCTCCGCCCACCTGGACGACTTCGCCGAGCGCCTGGCCAAGGACAAGCTCGAAGGCAAGGCCGTGGACGTCTGGTGCCAGGAAGTCCTGCGCGAGCTGAACACCACCGGCAGCAAGTGTAAGCGCCTGGACATGACCCGCGCCGTCATGGAAGCCAAAGGCGTTCTCGACCAGATCCGCGAGCAGGCCGCGAACCTCGAGTAGGCAAACCGGCATTGGGGATCATCCATCGGTTGCTTAACCGCAGAGAAAAGCAGGCAGTTCTCTGCGCCCTCTGCGGTTAAAAGTCTTTCCTCCGCGTTCTCAGCGTTCTCCGCGGTTGGCAGTTGGCGGTTTGGCGGTTGGTGATGCTACATCCCAAGCGGATCAATAGGCAGGTCCATGGCGCCTTTCCACACGCCGAAGAGGCGGGTGCGGGACCAGTCGGCCTGATCGGGACGGAGGCGGCGCAGCTTGCGGGACAGGAACCACACGCTGCCGTCTTTCATGCGCAGCTCGTCGTAGGG
>TBL_comb47_HYPODRAFT_10003524_pt1 | contig 18473 bp, 19 predicted proteins | sample TroBogypolimnion_40_FD_10682 | JGI IMG/M metagenome (IMG submission 10682)
CCAAATATGACTTAAAGCCCTATTTAATGAGCCTTTCCGTGCTTTTATTTGATTCTTTTTTAAGACAAAGGATGCCTTTGGCATCCATGCTATCCATCTAAGACCTAAAGGGCGGAGCTTTTCGCACTAATCTGGTAAATTCAACCTTCTAGGAATTTTTTTCGTCCGTTATAGTTGCAATGATAATTATGGACAAATACCTGAGGATAGATGTATATTATTTGCTAGTTAACACTTTATCATTGACTCTACAAACTAAAAGAGAAGCCACATGTCACGCTTACTACTTGGTTTAACAGCCCTTTCCTTAAGCTTGTCTGCACATGCATTAGGCCTTGCAGATATTTCTGGGAGCGATGCGACTGGCGGCCTTAAAGACGCATTAATTCAAGCATCAGGAGCTGCTGTAGGTAAATTAGGAGTAGCGGACGGTTTTCTTGGCAATCCAAAAGTCAAGATTCCTTTGCCGGATAGCATGAAAAAAACAGAGAGTGCCATGCGTATGTTTGGGATGGGCAAGAAGGCAGATGAACTAGTTATCCGTATGAACCGCGCTGCCGAAGCAGCAGTGCCGGAAGCTAAGGTGCTTTTGGTCAATTCTGTTAAGCAGATGTCAGTAGATGATGCCAAGAGCATCCTGACTGGTGGAGATGATTCTGCTACTCAGTATTTTAAGAAAACCACTTCTAAACCTTTGACAGAAAAATTCTTACCCATTGTGCAGAAGGCAACTGAAAATGTGCAACTTGCTCAACAGTACAATAAATTTGCCGAGGCAGGGTCAAGATTTGGCTTGGTTAAAAAAGACCAAGCCAATTTAGAACAGTACGTCACACAGAAAACTCTAGACGGACTTTATTTAATGATGGCAGATGAAGAAAAGTCTATTCGAAAGAATCCCATGGGCGCAGCAAGTGAGTTAGTTAAAAAAGTGTTTGGCTCATTGGGGAAATAATTTCATCGCTCGCACCTAATTTCACACAATAAAGGGGGTACATATGAGTATTACTTCAGAATTCAAGGAATTTGCCCTTAAGGGCAATGTAATGGATTTGGCTGTAGGTGTCATTATTGGTGCTGCCTTTGGGAAAATTGTGGATTCCTTGGTAGGCGATATCATCATGCCTCTAATCAGTCGCCTGATTGGTCACTTTGACTTTACCAACTTGTTTGTAAAACTTACCGACGGTCCTGCAGGTATTCCGCAGACTTATGCTGCCCTTAAGGTAGCCGGAGTTCCGATGCTGGCCTTCGGCAATTTCCTGACTATCGTCATGAACTTCGTGATTCTGGCTTTTGTAATCTTTTTGATGGTCAAGCAAATGAACCGAATCAAGAAGAACACTCCAGTTGCTCCCGCACCAATTCCGAAGATGTTCTGCTGTTGCGTGAGATTCTTGAAACCTTGAAGAAGTAGTTGATTAATAAGTAAGTTAGTCAACAGTGTAGTTACGTCTAACCGGCATAAAAAAAGCCCCAAAATTTACATTCACGGGGCGATTTTAGTTGCTTCTAAAACTGTGGTGCGAAAGGAGAGACTCGAACTCTCACGCCTTGCGGCGCTGGAACCTAAATCCAGTGCGTCTACCAATTCCGCCACTCTCGCAGGTAGGGTTCAGCTAAAATAAACATCAGCCGTTAAAACAAGGCGCTATTGTAGCGCAACTATGGCCTCAGCGAAAAGATATAAATGAAAAAGTTGGTTTTATTCCTAACTTTCACTTACAGAATATGTGTTTAGTTAACATCTATTAAGGGAGTGCAACGTTAGTTGAACTAATAAAAACTCTTTGTATTATAGTTCGACCAAAGATATTGCCAAATAACAGGTCTAAGAAACACAATAGCTAGCAGAGCTAACTACGATTGTGCGAAAATGATGTTAATATTTTTAAATACAAAATCAAACAAAGTCGAGTGATATGCAAAACGCCATCAATGAAAATGAAATCAACATGCTACGTTCAGAGCTGGAGCTATTAATGCGTGAAAGACAAGCGTTGTTAGTGGTTACTGGCGCTGCCACAGGCTTAATTGCCGAGATGGATAGTCATAATTTACCGAGCACATTTTTAGCGGCTGCAGACTTACTAGCGACGTCGATCAATAGCTTAAGCGAAGAAACTCTGCAAGATGCGCTAAGCGCAGTACAAGATGAAATCGTCAGCTAATCAATATCAACATTTAGCCATCCTTATTTGAATGATTTAAATCCTACATTTTGATTCAACGCAACACGACTAGCTTTATATTGATGTTAGCATTAGCGGCTTTAATGTCCGTAACATTAACTGCCTGTAACTTTATTCAATATCAGCCAAAAGCCATTGATATTCAGCTTAATGCTGAAAAGATTGTGAGCAAAAATCCTTTTGGCCCAGAATTTACACAGTACCTAGTCAATAATGGTTATAAAAAAGAAAAATTACCACTTGAGCAATGGGGTGTTGATGAACTCACTTATTGTGCTTTGTTCTTCCATCCCAGTTTAGATGTAGATAGAGCTCAGTGGCGCGCTGCTGAGGCTGCCGTTGGTGCTGCAGTCGCAAGACCTACCCCCTCAATCAACACAAGCGCGGCTAATAATAGTCGTGCCAATGAGGCTAAAAGTCCGTACGCATTAAGTCTTAGCATCGACATCCCAATAGAAACCTCCAATAAACGTGAGATTCGTATAGAAAACGCGCAGCATTTATCTCTTGCGGCTAAGTTACAAATTGCTCAAAGCGCGTGGCAACTTAGAAACCAAGTTGCGTTAAGTCTTAATGCCTATCAATTTAATCTACAACAGAGTCGCTTACTAAGTGCTGAAAAAATACAGCGGGCTGACATCGTGGCCATCTACCAGAAACGACTAGGCTTAGGCGCCGCATCTAATGTTGAATTAAGTACGGCCAACCTGCTATTACAAGCAAGTAACGCTGCCTTCCAGGCCAACGAACTGAATCGACTAGTATTAATGTCAAGTTTAGCTAGTAACTTAGGAATCAGTCTGCCTAAAGTTAAAAACATGAATATAGTCACAGACAGCAATAGCCTGTTAACGCTGAAATTAGAGCCCGATCTGCAAGCCGAGGCTGTGTTTAATCGCCTAGACCTACGAATTGCACTAGAACGATATGCAGCAGCAGAAGCTAAATTAAAACTTGAAGTCGCCAAGCAGTATCCAAACATTACCATTAGCCCCGGCTATGCCTATGAATATGGAGACAAAGTGTGGTCATTAGGACTATCTGGCTTACTAAGCATGCTAAACAAAAATAAAGCAGCCATCAACGAAGCCTCATCCTTGCGTGAAGTTGAAGCAGCGCAAGTTGAAGCTCTACAAAGTAAAATTATGAGTGATGCCAGCTTGGCTTACGCGCAACTAATGCAAGCGCAACAAGTCCTAGAAAACCAAAAATACATATTAAAGCAACAGCAACATAGCACTGAACAAATGAATAAAAGGCTATCCGCCGGCGAAATTGACAGGCTGGAACTAACTTTTGCTAAACTTGAGCTGAATGCGGTCGAAAAAAACCTCGCATTGGCGCATTACCAATTAAAGATGGCAGAGGCTGAGCTCGAAAATACCCTGCAAAAACCATTGATACAAACCAAACAAAGCTTGGATATTGAATCCATAAGTTTAAAGTCAGCCTCGCATTAATTTGCGTAGCCATAATAAAAAAGTGATTGGGAGCGACGTTTGATGAACCGTAAACTGGGTATGATTATTGGCTTACAAGCATTTCTAATTGTAATGCTATTTTGGGTGTTGGTATTCTATGGAAAAGATGAATACGAGGCTTCTAGCCAAGCGAGCACAGACCAGATTGCAACGCCTAATCGCATCTCTAACAAAGGTGGCAACACCATCATTACAATCAACACAGCCACACAAGCGCAAAGTGACATCAAAACCAGTACGCTTAAAGCGGGCACACACCAAGCCACGATAAACAGTTATGGCAATGTCATCAGTATCGACAGTTTAATTGATTTACGTACACGCTACCTGTCATCCAAAGCTGAGGCTGAGGTGTTGCGCACAACGCTGACCCATTTTAAGTCTGAATATAACCGTTTACATGCGCTGAATATGGATGATAAAAATATATCTGATAGAGCTGTAGCAGCAGCCTTGGTCGACATTAAATCCAATGAAGCTAAAGTATTTTCGGCCGAATTAAATGCCACAAATTTGGCCGGTAGTATGCAACAAGCTTGGGGTGAAGGGTTGGCGCAACTAGCTCTCAGTAAGGATTCAAGTCAGTTATTGCAAAACCTGATCGACTACAAAGAAGTGTTAATCCAAATAACATTGCCCTTTGATAGCCCAGAGCCCTCGCAAAAAAGTAGCATTACTGTGTCACCTTCATTAGCGAGCTCTCATACTCTTAATGCGCAATATATTTCACGCGCACCAGCAACTAGTGCCACGATTCAGGGCAAGACCTATTTTTATCATGCCAAAAGTCCAGAGTTACGGGCTGGTATGCAGGTCAAGGTATTGTCTTCACAAAACAAAGGTAGTATTACTGGCGTGATTATCCCGAGTACAGCAGTCATTTGGTATGGCGGCAAGCCTTGGGTTTACCGCAAACTTGGTGCAGATCAATTTAGCCGCCTACCAATCAATACTGAAGTAGAACTTGAAAATGGCTGGTTTTATACAGGGAAACTCACGCCCAATGACGCTGTGGTAACTAGCGGTGCACAACTATTACTCTCCGAAGAATTTAAATCGCAAATTACCAATGAGAATCAGGATTAAATCATCATGATGTCGTCCTTAGTCCGATTTTCAATTCGCTTTAGCGGGGTCATTATTGGTCTAGCCTGCCTAGTACTTTTGTATGGAATTTACACCCTAACACGAAGTAATCTTGATGTATTTCCAGAATTTTCTCCGACTCAAATCATCATTCAAACTGAATCACCTGGGCTATCTGCTGAATTGGTAGAGAGTTTAGTTAGCCAGCCAATTGAAAGCAGTATTGCTGGCTCTGTCGGTATCAAAAGCATGCGTTCCCAATCGATTCCTGGGCTTTCAATCGTCACAGTCATTTTTGATGAGCAGACCGATATTTTCCGCAATCGACAAGTTGTAGCAGAGCGCTTGGCGACACTTAACAATAAATTACCTCCCTCCATCTCTCCTAACATTACCCCTCTTACCTCCTCTGCTAGCACGGTACTTGGCTTAGGGGTAACCTCTAAGGCCCGCAACCTAACTGAATTACGTACACTTGTAGACTGGACCATCGTGCCACATCTACTGGCCATTCCAGGGGTGGCTGATGTCAATGTTTTTGGTGGAAAGATACGTCAACTGCAGATTCAGGTAGACCCAGAAAAAATGATACGTTACGGCGTATCCTTAACCCAGATTGAAGCCGCGGTTAAAAATGCCACAGGGGTGCGTGGTAACGGTTTTATTGAAAATAAAAACCAGCGGATCATCATTAATACTGAGGGTCAGTTAACCACTCCAGAACAACTTGCAAAGGCAACTTTATTTCACAAAAATGGGCAAAGTGTTCGCTTAGGGGATATTGGTAAAGTAATTTTAGGCGCAACACCTTCGATTAGTGCTGCCGCTATTAATGAAGAAACTGGCGTTTATCTATCAGTTCAGGGACAGCTCGGCGCCAACACCTATGCGGTGACTCAGGCCATAGAAAAATCACTGCAGGAAATTAAGCCTGCACTAAGCGCACAAAATGTTACCTTACATGAAGGTTTGTTTAGACCAGCCAACTTTATTGAAGTGGCGATCCATGGCGTACGCACCGACATTCTAATCGGCTCCATTTTAGTTATTACCGTCCTGTTTCTATTTTTATTCAATGTGCGTACTGCCATCATCTCCGCTACGGCCATTCCATTATCACTACTAACCGCCATTGTTGTGATGAGTTATTTCAATATCGGCCTCAATATTATGGTGTTAGGTGGATTGGCGATTGCCCTAGGTGAAGTGGTGGATGATGCCATTATTGATACTGAAAATATCTTTCGCCGACTCCGTGAAAATAGACAATTAAGCCTACCTCTTTCTACACATAGGGTGGTTTTTAATGCTTCGATGGAAGTGCGTAGTTCAGTAGTTTATGCAACAATCATTGTGATTTTAGTATTTGTGCCACTGCTAACCTTAGGTGGCGTTGCTGGAAAATTGTTTGCTCCTCTCGGATTAGCATATATTGCTGCAATATCGGCCTCTCTAGTGATTGCCCTCACCTTGACGCCAGCACTATGTTACCTATTGCTTGGTAACGCTGATCTAGCTGCTGAAGATCCACCCATGATACGCATTATCAAAAAATGGTATATCAAGGTGCTGCATAAAATTGAAAAGCATTACAAAATAGTGGTAGCCGTCAGCTTTATGCTGATTGTGTTGGGTCTAGGCATTTTACCTTTACTAAAAAGCCAGTTCATCCCAGCCCTGCATGAAGGCCATTACATTATGCATATGACTGCTGTGCCTGGCACATCAGAACAAGAATCGCTTCGTATCGGGAATAAAGCCACTGCAATTATTCGCAAGATTAAAGGGGTGAAGTCCGTAGCACAATGGGTAGGTCGTGCCCCAAATGCCGCTGACACTTTCGGCACACACTACAGCGAATTTGAGATTGAAATCGGCAATATTTCTGCTGAGGAACAACGACGTATACTTAACAATATACGCGAAGAACTGGCTGGTGAAACTTTAGATACCAATGGAGATGGTAAAGCGGAACCTGGTTTTGTTGGAGTCAATTTTGCAATCAACACCTTTTTAACTGAGCGCATAGAAGAAACCATTTCTGGCTACGCTGCATCCACAGTTATTAATATCTATGGCAATGACCTCGACGCCTTAGACCACGATGCACAGGCAATTTCAACTGTCGTGGCTAGCATTAAAGGCGCTTCTGACATATTGGTACAATCGCCGCCAGGAACGCCTCAACTGGTCATGCGCTTGCGGCCAGAAAAACTGGCCTTATGGGGCCTTCAACCTACTGAGGTTTTAGACAACATACGCTTGGCATATGAAAGTGTACCAATCACTCAGGTCTATCAAGGAAGTCGTGTCGTTGGTGTAAGCGTAGTGCTAGACACAGCAGCTCGCGATGATGTGCAAGAGGCTGGAAACCTACCTTTATTCAACCCAGAAGGAAAGTTATTGCGCTTACGTGATGTTGCAGACATTATGCAGGAAAATGGACGGTCAAAAATATTGCATGCAGGCGCCAAACGGATACAAACTGTAACTGCCAACGTGTTTGGACGTGATATTGATGCTTTTACAGCAGAACTTAAAACTAAAATCCAACATGATGTCGTGTTATCGCCGGGGGCCTATTTAGAGTTTACTGGTGCAGCTGAAGCGAATGCCAAATCGCGCGAAGCACTCATTATGCAGTCATTTTTAGCAGGTGCGGCCGTATTCTTAATGCTGTATATCGCATTTGGTCGCTTACGTAATTTGCTTCTTACGTTTGCTAACCTCCCGTTTGCCTTGATTGGTGGCATATTAGCCGCTCTATTTACTGGAGGCTGGATTTCATTAGGCTCACTAGTAGGCTTTGTCACACTGTTCGGCATTACACTCCGCAACTCCATTATGATGGTGTCACATTACCAACATCTTATAGATGAGGAAAACTGCGTATGGGGCTTAGAGACATGCATCCGCGGCGCCTCTGAACGCCTACCCTCTATTTTGATGACTGCCATCGTCACCGCTTTAGGATTATTGCCGCTAGCGGTAGGTAGCGGTCAACCAGGTCGTGAGATTGAAGGGCCAATGGCGACCATTATTGTCGGCGGACTAGTGACTTCCACCATCCTCAATTTATTAATTTTACCCACGATAATGCTGCACTTCGGTAAATTTAATAAGCAAGAAAGTTTTTAGCCCACGATGCTAAAGTCTTTTATAAAATACAGTAGTGCTGGCGGATTAGCGACAGCAGTTCATTATTTGATATTTCTACTCGCCATCCATTTAATGTTATGGGAGCCATGGCAATCGACACTTCTCGCTGGCTGTATCGGTGCACTAACGTCTTATAGCTTAAACTATCGCTATACCTTTCTGAGCCAAGCCGCGCATCGTAAAATTTTGCCTAAATTTTTGCTGGTTGCCGGTGTGGGGATTATAATTCAAACCTTAATTGTGGCAGTCTTAAGCCCATATTTGCATTACCTTCTGGCACAGCTAGTCGCAACATTTAGCGGGCTAATTTTAACCTTTATATTTAATCGTTACTGGACATTCGCATGACCACTTTAACATCTCCCCACCACATTGATTTAAGCATTATCGTGCCGGTGTTTAATGAAGAAGCCGTATTGCCGATTTTCCACAGTAAGATTATGAGCATTTTACAGCCGCTTAATTTGAGTTATGAGATTGTGTATGTCAACGACGGCAGTCATGACCATACTGAAGTCGTTATTCTTGGCCTAAAGCAACGACACCCAGAAATTGCTTACGCTAAATTTAGTCGTAACTTCGGCAAAGAAGCCGCAATGACAGCCGGATTCAAACTCTGTCGCGGTGACGCAGCGATTATGATTGATGTAGACCTACAAGATCCACCAGAACTGATTCCGGCGATGATTCAGGCTTGGCATGATGGGGCTGATATTGTCAATATGAAGCGCTCTGAACGCTTTGGTGAACCAATGTGGAAAAAAGCCACCGCAAGCATGTTCTATCATTTGTTAGGTAAAATTAGTGATATTGAAATACCGCATAACGTGGGCGACTTTAGGTTGTTTAGCCGCCGCACCATCGAGGCATTAAATCAACTCAGTGAACGTGGCCGCTTTATGAAAGGCCTCTACGCATGGCTTGGATTTCCCCAAGCCACTATAGAATATGAACGTGATCCGCGGGCTGCCGGCAATACCAAATGGCCTTTCTTCAAATTAGTTGGTCTCGCATGGCAAGGCATTACCGCTTTCTCTACAGCACCACTGCAAATGGCAACATGGTTAGGGCTAAGCAGTGCTGGTGGCGCTTTTATTTACGCCAGCTACTTCTTAATTAAGAGTGTCGTGTTCCCAGACATAGTTCAGGGCTTTCCGACTTTGATTGTAGTCATTTTATTCTTAGGTGGCTTACAACTCTTCTGCATCGGTATCCTAGGTGAATACATTGCGCGTATTTATACCGAGGTCAAACAACGTCCGGTATATTTGATTGAAACCTTCCACCCTGCTCAGCACTGACTCTAGACTGATGAAGCAGATTCGACAGACAGCCACTTTGTCCAAGAAACCTTCTCTAGAAAAACCAGACGAAAAGTTAGTATTGCATCCCCGTAACAAGCATAGAGGACGCTATAACTTTGAGCAACTAATACTAACTAGCCCATCACTTGGCAGTTATGTGTTCTTAAATGACTACAACGATTCCTCTATAGACTTTGCTAATCCCAAAGCAGTAAAGGCGCTTAACTGCGCCCTACTCAAGCATTTTTACAATATTGCTGAATGGGATATTCCTTCGCAATACTTATGTCCGCCTATCCCTGGTCGCGCTGACTATGTACACCACCTTGCTGATCTATTAGCGAGTGATACCAAGCCCACTCTGAGCAAAGAAATACGTGTACTCGACATTGGTGTTGGTGCCAATGCAATCTATCCACTGATAGGTTTTCGTGAATATGGTTGGCAGTTTGTGGGAGCAGACGTAGACCTAATTGCACTTAAAAATGCACAAACTATATTGGAAGCAAATCCAGGACTAGCATCTGCGATTGAACTACGTTTACAAACTTCTTCTAGTGCCATATTTAGCGGTATCGTCAAGGATAACGAACACTTTGACCTTACCATGTGTAACCCGCCATTTCATGCATCGCTAGCAGAGGCCAAGGAAGGCACACAGCGTAAATGGCAGAATCTTGGTAAAGCAAAACCCACAACGCTTAACTTTGGTGGCCAAGGTACTGAGTTATTTTGCGAGGGAGGGGAAATCGCTTTTATCAGTCGTATGATTGTTGAAAGTGCCACAATAGGCAGTCAATTTTTCTGGTTTAGTAGCTTGGTTTCAAAAGCGAGCAATTTACCTGAGGTATACAAAGCTCTAAAAACCAATGGTGCGCGGCAAGTGAAAACCATCAATATGGCGCAAGGCCAAAAACAAAGTCGGTTTGTAGCATGGACGTTCCTGACGCCAGAACAACAAAAAAATTGGCGTAAGCACTAATAGCAGCAAATTACCGCAAGGGAATGTTGACTAACAAGCCTTTTTCTTTGAGTTGGGCTACATGAAAACCTTGCTCAAACAAAGCATAATCAGTTTTATGTAACAACCAACTGCCGAAGACGCTTCCGCTAGCCAAGCTTGCAAATTCGCTATCAACCAAATCATCATGCACTAATGTTTGCAACGTGGTGGAGGCTTGATAGCTGCTTAAGGTTTTAGATTTGACTAATACCAACTGTTCGGCACCGAGCTTGTTGGCCAACCAGGCACTTAAACTATCTGATGTTAGTTGCCAGTTTTTTGGAATGCCTGCATCAGCTAATGCCATACAACTGGGCAACCAAATAACACCCTTATGTTGCCAGCCACACTCAGCAAGCTCCAGCTCACTGCTGGCCGTCACCAAGTTAGGGTTCATTGCGGCCAATAACTGTCCGTACTGATCCATGGCCAATAGCGCCAACTTATGCGCTACAGCATCATTCACGCCTGAGCGTTTCTGTGCCTCGCGAACCGCGTCAGCAAACACACTTCCCCCTGGTACAATTATTACTTTGCCATTGCCGTGCTTGGCAATTAAATTTAGCCAGTGTGTTAGTTCCTCTGAGCCTAACAAGCTACCACCAAGTTTAATCACCCACATCGCTTAACCCTAATCCGTTTGAAAAGACTGAAAAGTCGCAAGTAGGCTAGAGGCTTTATCCAAAGTCTCAGCATATTCTTTATCTAGTACAGAGTCAGCCACAATGCCACCACCAGCATAAAAGCTAATTTCGCCATTGGCATAAACTGCTGTGCGTATAGCTATATTGGTGTCCATATTACCGTCAAAACCAATATAGCCGATGGCGCCACAATAAACACCTCTTCGATTAGGTTCTAACTCATCAATAATTTGCATAGCTCTTAATTTAGGTGCTCCGGTAATAGAGCCGCCTGGAAAGCAGCCGTGAAGTAAATCTATAGCTGTTTTACCCACTTGCAACACACCGCTCACAAAACTGACCAAATGATGTACATTGGCAAAGCTTTGTAACTGAAATAATTTATCCGCTTTAACCGATCCAGTTTTGCAATTTTTGCTAATATCGTTTCGCAATAAATCTACAATCATCACATTTTCAGCTTTATCTTTAATACTGGCTTGCAGCGCAGCCGCATACTGCTGATCTTGCATGGCATCTTTAGAGCGCGGGCGTGTGCCTTTAATTGGGCGCGTTTCTACATGGTTAGCCACCACCTGTAAAAATCGCTCAGGAGAGCCAGAAAGCACCTGCATAGGTCCAAAATTCATATAAGCCATAAATGGCGCTGGACTTATTTGCCGTAGTTTTAGATATGCCAACCATCCATCACCTTTTGCCTGCGCTGAAAAGCGTTGCGCTAGATTAACTTGGTAGCAGTCGCCTTCAGTAATATAGTGCTTAACCTGATGAAATGCCTGCGCGTATTTCTCAAAATCCATATTGCTACTTATTGGTGACGTGAGTGCAAAATAACTACTTTCCTCAACTGCTGGCTCATCAAATAAGGCACACAACTCCTTCCATCGATTGTGGGTCTCGGGTTGAAATCCATGCGAAACTAAACAAGCAGTTTTTTCCCGATGATCAACTACCACTGCCCAATCATAGATGCCCACCATCATGTCTGGCAAACTAGCTTGATCATCGGTATGACTACGGGCAGCCTCTACTTTTCTCCGCAAGTCGTAGCCAAAGTATCCGAGCGCACCTCCGCTAAAGGGTAGCGCAGTTTGCACTGCCTGATAGGGTGCGAGCAGTCGATTAAGAATCAAGAATGGATCTTCATCACTCAAGCTCAATTTGCCATCCTGCATAATTTCTGTGTATGCATTCGTGAATTGAGTCGAGCAAGTTTCCCTACTAGTAATCGTGATAAATGGATCAGCAACCAAAATGTCATAGCGGCCGTATTGGCCATTAGGTTGACCACTGTCTAGCCAAATTGCCCATGGCTGAAGGCGCAAACGTTCAAATANCTGCGTACTATCTGGCTGNTAATTTAAGNAGTATTTTAGAAAACTCATGCAGCAATCTCATGCTGATAGNCTAGGCAGGCAACCGCATATGCAGGCAAGCAAACGCTGGCGTGGGAATGCTGAGGAGTNTCTATATTGCAATTAAACAAATCACTGACATCCAAATAATTGAGGTGCATTTTTTCTGCAATTTGCTTCACTAAGAATCGGCCTACTCCAGCGCCGACAATNCTAATTTCCCGCCCATTACTAGTTTTAGCAATGCGGTCTAGATTTACCTTTGTCACCTCAGTTAAACGTTCAATCTGTTTGTCTTTAAATGCTTGTGCAAGTTGATGCCAAGAAATCATATCAGCGTCTTCAACATCATGGCCTACCATACGAGCAATACGCCTAGCACTAGAGAATATGGATTTATCTTTGCCATCCGCAGTTTCTGCCATGTCATCAGCCAACAACAACTCCCCTGTTAATCGATAAACGTCGCCGCTAGTTGCAAAAAATTCAGCCGCAACGCTGGTAACACCAAGGTTAAAACTTATTGTTTGCGCTAGCGCCATCAGTGGTGTACGGATAACACCGGTGTAAACCAGTTCCTCGAACTGCATACGTGCCGCGTCAGTAAAGCCTATGCAAGATGGCTGACCATTGATTAAAGGTACCAAATCAGTAGTGGTACTTCCAATATCAACCAATAAAGCATAGTTACTATTTTTCAAGGTTTGCATCTGATGCGCGCTAAAACACGCACTGGCCAGCCAGTTTGCAGAAGCAATAGATTGCCAAGATTGAGGTACCTCAGACAAGCTTAAAAAGCATGAAGAATCAGCAGGCGTTCCAGCGCCAGTATAAAATAGTTTAACACCGTTTAATTTTGCATCCATCAAAGCACTAATAACGTTTACACCCAGCTCGCGATTAGCAAAAATATCAACAAGCTCGCCTGTCATGGTAATCGCATGCAACGCAGTTTTTACCTCAAAATGATTGAGAACTTTATTTATTGCGGCATCTAATTCAGGTAAACCACGCCATAACGCACACGGCACTTGTACTACTTGCAAAAGTGCGCCATTGGTATCAAGTAGCGCAGCTTTCAGATGAGCCCCACCAACATCCCAGCCTATTGTATGGTTAAATTGGTTTGGATTATTCATTTAAAATCAGGTCCACAGATTTATGTGACATGTTGTTAGGTAAAGTAAATGTATGCCTCTTTGAATCAGCTAAATCTAACATCATGCGCATTGGATTACACCCCAAAGACTCACTTAACGCGATGTAACTGGTGGTAATTCTAGGATTAATTTCCACCACAATAAACTCACTCCCATCCACTATCACGTCAACGCCTACGTAACCATTAAGCGTCGGCATCGCTAGAGCAATACGGTCGGACAATTGCTCAAAATCAGAACGCTGCTCACTTAATCCATTAACAATAACGCCTAAGAGTTTCATGTGTTGTGACTCTGCCATGAACATATTCTGCTGATTACAACTTAAAAGCCAGGCTTTGCCATCACGGCATAGCATTGAAATACTGGCTGGGGTTCCAGCTTGAAAAGGCTGAACGATATAACGATGATTTTGATGATCATTTTGACTTAACCAGTCACGCACTGAAGCTTGACTCTCAAATAAAATAGTCTGCTCACATCCAGCACCATCAATTGGCTTGAGCACATAAGCACCCTGCCTTGATGATGGCTCATTGAAACCTAGTATTAAGAATTCATCTGCCCTCATAGTGGGAATAGTCATAATGCTAGCTGACTTCAAGTCAATAAAAGTGTCATATTTATTACTAGCAATATCCACAGAACATTGAGCACAACCTAAATTTACAACGCCACTAACTTCAACCATGTGCGTTAACTTGCTTAATATACCCTCGCTTTCGGGCGCTACAATAAGCGCAGCATCGCAGGTCTTGATGAGCACTTGCCATATTTCAAAAGGGTTGGCGCTAGCATCAATAGCTAACGTAGATGCTGCAGTTAGATGACTTGTGTCTAATCTAGCGTCGACAGTTGTGACAATTTCAATGTTATCGAGCGCGCTCAGGTCTGCAATCAATGCATCGCGCATTAAAAGTCCTTCCCGTAACAGTGACGTTGGTAGTGGCTTGCTGTTTAAACCTCCAGCTGTGATATATTCCAACAATAATATCTTCAAAAAAATCTCACACTGCACCTAAAAAATGGAAATCATTCCCGTCATTGATTTAATGCATGGCAACGTAGTGCATGCGCGCCTAGGGCTTCGACAGCTTTATTCGCCTATACATTCAACTTTATGTAAATCCAGCGCGCCAAGCGCTATCGTTGATGCTTTGATAGAATTATACCCATTCAAGCGGCTCTATATTGCCGATCTTGATGCAATTAAGGGGTTAGGTCATCATTTAGATACGATTATGCAGATTCAAGCACACTATCCAGACCTAGAAATATGGCTGGATGCTGGAATTAGCAATATCGAGGGGCTCAGTACTTGGCAATCAATTAATCTAACCCACGTCATCGGCAGCGAAAACATAACTACAGCCACTGACTTCGTTGCCATCGGGAGGAATTTAGCTGGCAATTTTGTCTTATCACTCGACTTTAATCAAAAAGGCTTTTTAGGCTGCCCAGAGTTAGAAAACCAAACCCGCTATTGGCCTGATAAAGTAATCGTCATGGACTTAAAGCAGGTCGGAAGCGAACAAGGTCCAGCTGCTCAACGCTTAGAAAGCATCAAAAAACAAGCAGGAAATAAGAAAATTTTTGCAGCTGGAGGCATTAGAAATAATGCAGACCTAGTACAACTAGCAACTCTATCCATTAGCGGAGCTCTGGTAGCTACAGCGTTACATAATGGAAATTTAAGTCCGATTTAGTCACTATTTTGCAGGCTTGCATCTTTAAGAATTTAACAGAAGGTTTTACTATCCTATCTAAATACTTTCATTTTCAAGCTCTCCAAATGTCTCATGATACACAACCACATATCGTCCATCTTCATTGCTGTATGAAGTTACTTTGGCAGTAAACCATCGTTTGTCATTAGGGGTATAACAAGGGTATTTGAGGCTATAAACCGATTGTTCATCTAAAATAACCTTTCTTATTCCAGTGGCCATAGCCTTGCTAAATACTTTGTCGAAACATTTATGTGGTCACAGAGTTCTAGATAGTTAACACCTTCACAAAGAAATTTCCCAGCGTTATTGCTGTTGGCGAATGCCATATCCCGCCACGCTTGATTTACCAAGATAATTTCACCATTTAAATCGAGAATTGCAATCCGTGGTGAAACAGATTGCATTGCTTCCTTTGCTAGTCGATCAGATTTAAGATGCTCATGCCAAGCAGTCACTTTTTCCTTATCGCCACGGGCTTTATTTGAATTAGTATCTTCAAGGTCTTTTTCCATTGTAAAAATATCAGTTGGATTAATTTTCAACCAATCAATGAGTATTTGGATAGCACCAGCCCTAGGCAATCCAATGCCTTTTATCCATTTTCTTGCAGTTTCACGCGTGATAAATTTTGTCCCATAGGAACGAATATTGAATTCATTCATAAAGAATGCAGCAGAAGGCGTTTTTCCGTATCGATTACGTAACGCTTCGTTTAAAGCAACACTGAAATTCTCGATGGGATTTCTTTGATTAAGCATTGGATCCTCAATTAGAGCTAAGTAAAACTTATGTTCAGGCAACTAGAATTATATGCCAATTTTTAATTGGCAAATATTACCATATAAAGTTGTCAATTTGAATAAAAATATAGTTATCATATGAGAAAAATTAGATAGGAATGTTTTCTATGTTCGAAGTAAGTTCTTACGATCAGAGCACAGGCGTTGTCACCGTTGAAGATTTTGAATTTGGATTAAAGTATGAATTCAATTGTGAAGATGTCAGGGATGCAAAAGTACAAGATGATTATGATCTACACATTACTAAAAATGATGGAACTACTAAAATAATTCGTATTTTAAAGTAAGTCTAGGTATGTCCAAAGTTTATCCTTAGGTTGTTAAAAACACTACTTATTCAATATTATACGAAGAGAAAGAAATGATCGCGCCCTTACGCAACTACCCGAAAACTGAGTTAAATAATTTAAACATTACATACTTATGGAAACCGATTGAAAATTTAGTTACGAATGTGTATTTGAATCTAAATAATGAAGATAAGCTGGATCGTAATAATGAAGTTACACTTCAAGATTGGCGAAATAATATGGAAAAAATAAGAAATAAGAAATAAGAAATAAAACTATGTGCGCGCACAGCGCCTATCTAACACAAAATATTTACCGATAATTAAAGCAAAAGTAAGATTAATTAGAACTAAAAAACAAAGGCAAGAAAACAATTCTAACTTTAGTTTTTTCAAGTTAAGTTGTTCATTATATTGCGCTATTTATTTAACACTAAAAAATCTTTATATTCCTTTTTCACTTCCTCTAGGTACTTGTAGTTTTCATCTGACCTTAAACCGTCATAAGCAATCATTGCGTCAATATATTTAGCAACAAGTCCAACCGGCTTTGTTATCTGATCATCTATTTTTTTCATTTCACTACGATAAGCCGAATTAGGATAGAAATTAGGCTTACTGCTACTCAGCTGAATTTTTAAATTTGAGTTATTTTCAATATTATTAGTTTTTGATTTTAAATTGCCATCCATTTCATCTATTCCCAAACATTAAACTCATAACTAATATAGTCTAAATAACATCAATTAAATATACGTGTAAGTACATATCCATCCTACGTGCTATCCCCTAACTCGCGGGACGGAATATATCACAAAGACAATTAATTGTGCTAATTATGATAAAAATGATAATTATATCCCGACTGAGAAATTGGATAAAATATTAAGTCGGGAATTCAGTGGGGATTTATAGCCCTAAGCTCATCCATAGGATTTAATTGAAATGCGTCAAAGCTTGCATTTGGTGGTTCTAAAATTATTAATATAATAATATTGTGCATTACCGACATCAGGGCGGGTTGATAAAGAAAAAACCCTAGCCAATAGATACTGGCTAGGGTTGTATTGACTACAAGTACAATTACTCTAAGTTTGCGTGAATTGCGCGCATACCTTCTTCAGTTAAGCCTTTAGCTGCCATGATGTCAGCAATCGCAGCTTCTAAGAACACCAATGTTGATAATTCAAACTGTGAACCCATTGGCATACCAACGGTAGCTGGGAAGCTATTGTCATTACCGATTTGTACATTTAAATCAGACAACTCTGACATTGCAGATTTAGCTTTCATTGATATGACAGCGATTTTTGCACCCATGGACTTAGCTTTCTTAAGCAAAGGCATTAGCGTTTCTGTACCGCCAGAGCCTGAAATAACAACAAACAAATCACCAGCTTGAATACTAGGCGTAACAATTTCGCCAACCATGCTAACTTTGTAACCGCTATGCACTAAACGCATAGCAAAAAAACGTGAAACCAAGCCTGAGCGACCTGCTCCGCCAACAAAAATACGACCCGCACCATCAACTAGCTTAATTAATTTAGCTGCGTTGCTGTTATCTGTTTCTGACAAGATAGTAGTTAGTCTATCAAGAATTAGTTTTTGATGATCCATGATGTTTCCTTTAATAGTGGACAACGATTGAATAATATCAAAAAAAATCCCGACTCATTACTGAGTCAGGATTCTTTTATTACTCATCTCAATAATTACTTATTGAAATCGCTTAACTTAAGCGTGAGCGATAGCAGTGATTTCTGCAGCAGAAGCAGCAGGATCAGCAGCACCGTAGATAGCAGCACCAGCAACAATGATAGTTGCGCCAGCATCACGTACTTGAGCAGCTGTAGAAGCTTTAACGCCACCAGCAACTGAAATTTCTACTTTTAAACCTAAAGCAGCAACTAAAGCTAAGTCAGCAAATGGTGTTTGACCAGCAGCTTGTTGATCTAAACCAGTGTGAACGCCAATGATGTGAGCGCCAGCAGCAACAACTTCTTTAGTTTTAGCAGCTTTATCAGCAACGTTGATCAAGTCAACTTGAGCTTTTTTGCCGTATTTGTTAGCAACATCAATTACACCTTTGATAGTACCGATGTCAGCACAACCCAAAACTGTACAGATATCTGCACCAGCTTTGTAGAATGGCTCAGCTTCGTAGAAACCAGCATCCATAGTTTTTAAGTCAACTAAGATTTTGTTGTTTGGGAATTTAGCGCGTAAAACTTCAAGCAATTTAACACCGTTATGCTTAATGCATGGTG
>TBL_comb47_HYPODRAFT_10003525_pt1 | contig 18471 bp, 11 predicted proteins | sample TroBogypolimnion_40_FD_10682 | JGI IMG/M metagenome (IMG submission 10682)
GGGCATCCCAACGGCCGGAGTGGCCGGGGTGGCCGCCATGGGGGCCGCGGCGGGCGTCTCAATCACGGTCGCCGGAGTCCGGTTGGTCGCCTGCTGTGCCAGCAGGCCGGTTGAGAGCAACAAACCACAAACTAACCACACGTTCTTTTTCATAACTCAACTCAGTAGAGTTTTAATCTCTGCTTCTGTCAATGCCCGCCATCGACCCACGCGCAGTTGGCCCAGCTTGATATTGCCCACCTGGACCCGCTGCAATCGTTTGACCGATAATCCCTCAGATTCGAACAGGCGGCGGACTTCACGGTATTTTCCTTCGGCCAGTTCCAACTCGACCACGCTCTGCCCGTGGCCGGAGGAGACCAGGCGCGCCTTCTCGGCTTTCAACTTTTCGCCTTGATGCAAGATGCCGTGCGTGAACCGGCCCAGCATCTCGCCTTCGACCCGCCCTTCCACGGTCGCCACATATTTCTTGCGGACGCCGTAGCGCGGGTGCGTCAAGCGCAAACTAAATTCACCATCATTGGTCAGAAAAAGCAAGCCTTCACTGGCGAAATCGAGCCGGCCTACCGAATGCAGGTGCTCCCATTCGCGGGGGATCAACCCGTAGATCGTCGGCCGCTGGTGCTCGTCTTTGTGGGAACAGACCAATCCCGGCGGTTTGTTCATCGCCAGGTAAATCTTCCTTTTCGGGCGAACCGGCAGGGAATCCACCACCACCTGGTCCCGCCCGGGCTCGACTTTCATTCCCAGTTCGCGCGCGGTCTCCCCATTGACCGTCACCCGTCCCGCCAGGATGATCTGTTCGCTGGCGCGACGTGAGGCCACGCCGGCATCCGCCAGAAACTTTTGGAGACGAACCGTGCTCATGTGGGCTTCAGGGGAAACCAAAAAGGCCGCGTCGCGCGGAACGGTGTTCCGCGCGACGCGACTCCCCATGTGGGGCGGAAATTAGGCCTCGCCTTTGGTCTTGCGCAAACCGGTGATCTTGTCACCCGGCTTCCACTGGCCCCGCTTCTTAAGCAGTTCCAAGCGCTCGAAGCGTTTCAGAACATTCCGTTTGCCGCCCAAAGTGGCGGTTGCGCGCAGACTACGATGCTGTGACATAACTCAAATTCGATTAGACTGTTTGACCCGCTCCCGATTCGCGGCGGACGGGGTATATACCACGATCCCGGCCTGCTTGCCAATCCTTATTTTTCCCCTATCTTCTCCCGGGATGCCCGTCATCGAAGTCAACGGCCTGACCAAGGCCTTTCGCACCTACAAGAAATCGCCCGGCCTGGCCGGCGCGGTCCGGGGGCTCTTTCGCCGCCAATACGAGCAAACCCTCGCCGTCAAAGAGGTCAGCTTCCGCATCGAACCGGGTGAATTGGTCGGGTTCCTCGGCCCGAACGGCGCCGGCAAGACCACTACCCTCAAAATGCTCTCGGGCCTGCTCTACCCTACCCGCGGCTCGGCCAAGGTCCTCGGTTTCGTCCCCTGGGAGCGCCAGGACGGCTACCGGCGGCAGTTCGCGCTCCTCCTGGGCCAGAAGAACCAGCTTTGGTGGGACCTCCCCGCCAGCGAATCCCTGAGTCTCAACGCCAAAATCTACGGCATCTCCCCCGCCCTCCTCGAACGCACCGTCGACGAGATGGGCGCCTTGCTCGGGGTGAAGGACAAGATGGACGTGAGCGTGCGGGAACTCTCGCTCGGCGAGCGCGCCAAGATGGAGTTGATCGCCTCGCTCCTCCATCGCCCCAAAGTCCTGTTCCTGGACGAGCCGACCATCGGGCTGGATGTGGTGTCGCAACAGACCGTGCGCCAGTTCCTGCGCGAGTACAACGCCACCCATAAAACCACCATCCTCCTCACCAGCCATTACATGGCCGACATCGAAGCCCTGTGTCAGCGGGTCATCATCATTGATAAGGGCGTCATTTTCTTCGACGGCCTCCTGAGCGAAGTGGTGGACCGGTTTGCGGACTCCAAGCTGGTGACCATTCAATGCCAGGCCACCGCCACCGGCCCCGCCGGCCACCTGGACAAATACGGCGAAATCGTCGAACAAACCCCCACCACTATCCGCCTCAAGGTAAAACGCGACCGCGTCATTCCCGTCTGCAAGGCCCTACTGGACGAACTCCCGGTGAGCGACATCGATATCCAGGAAGTCCCCATCGAGGAAGTGATCCGCCGGCTCTTCGTCGACCACAGCACTGCGCCCGAGTAGTTTGAAGGCTGGGAAACCTCCGCCACGGGGCTGCGGCCTGCGGCATGCTGCCGGCGCACTCAAATATTCCGGGCTCGCCCTCGTTCGCCACTCAATTCGTCGAACCACGCCACCGATGAACCTTGCCTGGATCGATCTCTTCCGCGAGGCTGGTCCGCAGATGTGTGGTCGCTCGGGGACCACCGTGCGGCGATCCTGCGGAAGTCAAAAAATGAAAATCGTTGAATCTGAATTGAAATGCGCCCGACTCCTGGCGCGGCTGGTGGTGGCGGCTCTCCTGGTGAGCCAGACCGCCCCGGCACCAACCTTGGCGGCTGCAAGTTCGCCGCCGGGAGGTGAGGCGGTCCGGACACTGGTCTTTGAAAACGACCGATCCCTGGGTAGCTGGGCCATTGCGGGCGACGTCACCGTTGATCGGACCCGGAACCGCGGAGGTGGGGCCGGCACGCTGAAGGTCGGCCCAGGCGGGAAGGCCTTCCTCAAGCTCCGGGACCAGGACGCATCAGGCCGCGTCGAGTTCTGGGTTTACGACGACGGCACCATCCCCGAAAAGCCAAAGACGGGCCGAACCGGGCCGCGCTGGGGTCTGGTGCAGAACGATGGACGCGTGCTGGCGATAGGGATGCTCTACGCCAGTTATCTGGGCGGGGATGAGGGCTACACCGCCACCGCAGGCGACGGTCAAAGCTGGTTCGACCAGTTATTCTGGCTTGGCATCAACCGCGCCCCCGCCGGCTGGCATCGGTGGACCTTTGTCTTCGACGCCGAAACCGGCCTCCAGATCCTGCATGCGGACCAAGATGGCAAGGTGACGCGCCAACCCGCCTTCGACAACACGAAGGCCGGGTTGAACGGTTTCAGCGGCCTGGCGATTTGGGGCGATGGCGGCCCGGGCAAAGGGCAGACCCTGTGGGTGGCTGAGATCGCCGCAACCCTCGGCGGGCCGGTCCAGCACGTGCCCAAGTCCCGGCCCACCGCGCCACGGGTGATCGGACCGAATCTCTGGGCCCCGTCAACCCAACAGATACCTATCTACACTCAGGAACGGGCCCCGGCGGCGCCAAAACTCGCAGATCTGCCTTTGAAGGACCGCGTGTCCCAATACGGCATCACCTGGACGTTCGGGCAACCCGCCCACGTCGGCCAGTTCATCAATGGCGATTGGTACGTTGTGGGTCCGGTGACCATTCAGGCGATTTCTCCAAAGCCGCTCTACAGTGTGGACATCCCCGAGATCGAACTGGATCCAATGGACCTCGAGCGCCCGGTTGGCCAGCGGGTGCGCAACGGCTTCATGCTGAACCCGCCGGCGGCCATGCGAGTAGCTTACGACAGCGGTGTGAGGAACTGGTTCGATCCCTCGCTGATCCAGAAGTTGCCCGTGGCGATGAAACCGGGCGACTCGCTCGTCGCCACCATCAGCCTGCCCAAGGGGTTGGTGCTCAAGCCGATGTTGTGGGAGTCCGTCGAGCGGGGCGTGGACGACAGCACCCCCATCCGGACGGCCGCGGTGCTTACTTGTGTCGCCGAACCACAGCCGGCCGACGCCTTCCGCCCGGCCTTTTGCGATCGGCAGGCCAGGATTTACCTTTCCCGCAACTTGAAGCGGAACCTGCTTCCCAGCGTGGTGGCCGGCGGCCTGCCGGACCTCGGGCTTTACGTCCGGTTCACGCAGCGTCCTTGGGTAGGAACAGGGTTCTTCGGCTTCGAGGGGCCGGTGGAGAACATGCCGCAGTATGGTCGCGATTACGCCCGCGTCGTCGGGCACTCGGCCCTGCTGCTCTGCACCGACCTGCAACCGGAGCAGAAAGAGACGCTGCTGGTGGACTTTGTGCAAGTCGGCATTGATCTGGGCGGCATGATTCGCTCCGGGCATCCCGGTTGGGAAGGGTTCGGCGGGCACGGCAGCGGGCGCAAATTGCCCATCGTTTTCGCCGGCTTGCTGCTGGGGGATGAGCAACTGGCGGGGGTCAACCGGTCTTTTCCCAAGGCACACTTTGGCGAAGACGAGCAAACCGCCTACGGCGACGCGTGGACGGGCGCCAAAGTGGTATTCACCGGGCACCGTGCCATCGATGAGGCCACCGGAGTCGCCCGCGCGGGAACTGGGCCCTACGAACACACCTTGCCGTCGACGTGGCAGGAGGGTCGCGACCGGATGAGCGAATCCTACCGCCGCTGCTGCACCAGTGCGGCTTGGGTGGCCCAGGCGCTGGCTCTGCGCCTGATGAAAGCCGAGTCAGCCTGGGATCACGAAGCCTTCTTCGACTATTGCGACCGTTGGATGTACGAGGATGAAAGCGAGGCTCTGAAGACGCTCAAGGGGGCGGGCATGGAGCAGCCCGACTGGGCTCACGAGGGAAGGACATGGGAAGTCTGGGTCGATGGCCTCTGGGGAGCACACCGTCTCGGTCCGGGCATGCCGCCGGCCGACGGTTGGAAAAAGCCGCATGACGACAGCTTCCTGAAGACGGCCATCGAAAAGGCCCGTCACTAAAGGACTACGGCGGTCAGCCACGAGCAACCCGGGGCGGCCGCTTTCGCCGAGTTCGCGGAACCCTCCTTCGCTTGGCCGGACCCGTATCTCTGCCTCGAGATTCCGGCGGAAGGGAAAAGGCACGAACCGCCATCAGCCACCATGACCGAAGCCAGTCGTGGTCAAGAAACGCAGTCAAGAAAGCAGTTTCCATTCAATCGGAAAAACCGTAACACTGTTTTTGCTGCATGAAACACGAACCCTGTTTTTTCAACGTCCAGTCACGCTTCGGAGCCGCTTTGACGCTGGCCCTCCTGGCGTTTCAGACCGCCACGGCGGCCGTCCGCGTCGAGCAACTCCGCTGCGAGTATCTCGATAATCCGATCGGGATTGACACGCCGCAACCGCGCCTGGGCTGGGTGCTCGCCTCCAGTGAGCGCGGGGTGAAACAGACGGCGTATCAGATCCTCGTCGCGGCCAGCGCAACGGCGTTGAAGCGGAATCAAGGTGATCTGTGGGACAGCGGCCGAGTCGCCTCCGATGAAACGGCTCAAATCCGGTACGCCGGCCAACCGCTGGCGTCGCGAGGGCAGGCGTTTTGGAAAGTCCTCGTGTGGGATCAGGCGGGTCGCAAAAGCGAGAGCCAACCGGCCCGGTGGGAAATGGGCCTGCTCACACCCGCCGACTGGCAGGCCAAGTGGATCGCGCGCACCACGGACACCAACTCCCAACCCGCCCCGTTCCTCCGCCGGTCGTTCAAGCTGGACGGCCCCATCAAGCGGGCCCGCGCCTACCTCTGCGGGCTGGGTTACTACGAGCTTTATCTCAACGGCGGCAAAGTCGGCGATCATCTGCTGGACCCCGGTTACACGCGCTACGACCGCCGCGCACTCTACGTGACCTACGACGTAACCGAGCAACTCCGGCGCGGCACGAACGCCGTCGGCGTGATCCTGGGCAACGGCTGGTTTAATTGCCACACCAAAGCGGTTTGGAATTTCCACACCGCCCCGTGGCGCTCCGCCCCCAAGCTGCTGCTTCATCTCCGCGTGGATTACACCGATGGCCGCAGCGAAACCATCGTGAGCGATGACTCCTGGCAGTGTGCCACGGGCCCGATTGTCTTCAACAGCATCTACGGCGGCGAAACCTACGATGCGCGGTTGGAGCAAAGCGGGTGGGCCACCGCCGGTTTCGATGCCGCGGGATGGGAACCGGTAAAGTTGGTCGAAGCTCCACCGGGCATACTCGCCGCCCAGATGATGCCGGCGATCACGGTGCACGCGGTGCTCAAGCCGGTGGGTATCACCGAAGCCACGCCTGGGGTGTTCATTGTGGACGTGGGCCAGAGCCTGGCCGGCATGGCTGAACTTCGCGTGAAAGGCCCCGCCGGCACGCGCGTGCAGATGCGCTACGGCGAACGCCTTTTCCCCAATGGCACCCTCGACACGCGCGACATCGAGCAACATGTCAAGCGTTTGGGCCGGGAGCAGCAGCACCAAACCGACACCTACTTTCTCGAAGGCAGCGGCAAGGAAGAGGTCTATGCCTCGCGCTTTACCTACCACGGCTTCCAATATATCGAGGTCACCGGCTTCCCCGGCAAACCAACCCTTGATAACTTCCGCGCCCGGTTCATCCACTCGGCGGTGCCCAAGGCGGGCGAGTTTACCTGTTCCAACCCGCTGCTCAACCGCATCCAGCGCGCCGCAGACTGGTCGTTCCTGAGCAACCTCCAAGGCATCCCCACCGATTGCCCGCACCGCGAGAAGAATGGCTGGACCGGCGACGCCCATCTCGCCTGCGAGCAGGCGCAGTTCAATTTCTTCCCCGCCTCGGTCCATCAGAAATGGATCAACGATCTCGGCGACGAACAGAAACCCACCGGCGCGTTGCCCGGCATCGTGCCCACCAGTGGCTGGGGTTATGCGTTCGGCAGCGGCCCCGCTTGGGACAGCGCCTTTCTGCTCATCCCCTACTACGAGTACGTTTACTACGGCGACACCGAGAACTTCCGCCGCCACTACGAAGGGATGAAGCGCTACGTAGATTACCTCACCAGCCGGGCCCAGGACGGCATTGTCAAGATCGGCCTCAACGATTGGGCGCCTTGGAAGACCAAGACCGAAGCCGGCATCACCGACACCGCCTATTACTACGTGGACACGAAGATTGTCACCCTCGCCGCCGAACTGCTGGGTAGGCAAGATGACGTCCGGAAATACACCGAACTGGCCGCCGGCATCCGCCTCGCGTTCAACCGACAGTTTTACCACGCCGACACTGCTCTTTATGACAACGGCAGCCAGACCGCGCTGAGTTGCGCGCTCTACCAGGGACTGGTGGCGCCGGAGAGCCAACCCCGCGTGCTCGCTAACCTGGTCGCGGCGGTGGAGCAGGCGAACAACCACGTCGATACCGGCATCCTCGGCACCAAATACCTGCTCAACACGTTGCTGGAGAACGGCCGGGCCGACGTGGCCTACCGCATGGTGGCCCAAAAAGACCAGCCGAGTTGGGGGTGGTGGCTGGAGCAAGGGGCCACCACGCTCTGGGAGCAATGGAACGGCACCGAGTCCCGCAACCACATCATGTTTGGCGACGTCAGCGCGTGGTTCTACAAGGCGCTGGCCGGCATCCAACCCGATCCCCAAGCCCCTGGCTTTCGGCACTTCTTCATCCGCCCGAATGTCGTTGGCGACCTGACCTCTGCCCGTGGCGAATATGATTCCATCCACGGCAGGATCGTGAGCGATTGGAGGATCGAAAAAAGCCGGTTCCGACTGCGCGTGACGGTGCCGCCCAACACCACTGCGACGGTTCGGGTGCCCGGCGCAACCGTTGAGACGGTCAGCGAGGGCAACTCCCCGGCGATCAAGGCGAAAGGGGTGACGCGTTTCCGTAACGAACCGGGCGGCGCCGTGTTCGACCTTGAATCCGGCGATTACCAGTTCGTTGCGCCGCACGCTTAGCGAAAACAACGTGTGCTTCCAGAGAACCAAGCCATGAAACGAACATTCCTGGCCGGAGTGGCCATCGCCGCCGGTCTGCTGTCGCTGCTGCCTGCCCAGGTCCAGGGCGCGGACGCGCAGGAGGAGCGGCGGGATATTTGCAGGTTGCTCGGTGGCCGATCGGATCGGAAGTTTGCGGGTCGGCCCGGCAATCTCTACGCCGTGGTCGGAGCCAACGCCCGGCTCATCTACCTGGCAGGCGATCTCTCCGCCAAATCCAGCCTGTTTCAAGGCCAGGTCGTGGAATGGCGGCCCGACTATGTTCAACTCCAACCCGAAACGGTGGTCGGCCTGGACGGCCAGCCCCTGGAGGGGGTAGCGGCGGAAAAGTATTGCTGGATCGGTCCAACCGATAGCGTCCTGACGGAGCATGTTTTCAAGAACTCCACGACCACCGAGCGAACGGCACGGCTGAGTTTCAACCTGCAGGGTGTCGAGGAGGTGACATCGCTGGAGGGAAGGTTGAGCTGCAAGATCTCCGCCGGTTTCCCGCGCGCGGTCATCCCGCAGCTTTTCGGGAGGCTGTCGGCCACGCATCCCGTGACGGTTTCCGATGGCAAGAGGTGGATGGACGTTTCCATTCCGGCGGGCAAGTCAGTGAGTTGCGTGGTGTCGCTGGCCATCGGAGCAGATGCCGGCAAGGTGGGATACCCCGCCCGCCTCGGCGCGGACGCGCGCGGTGAAAGCACCCGCTACTGGAATCACATGCTGACCGCGGAGATTCCCGCCTTCACCTGCAACGACCCCTACTTGGAGAAGCTCTATTATTTTCGCTGGTGGTCGCTCCTGACGAAGATGAACGTCGGTGGCTTCGGCCACTGGAGCAAGCCCCTCGCGCGCGAAGGCACGGTCGGGTTCAACGCCCTTATCAGCTACTCCGGCTCACCGAACACGCTGGATCTCCGCTGGATGCGCTCACCGGAGTGGGCTTACGGCAACATCCAGTCCTTCTACGACAATCTTCACGAGGGAAAACTGGCCAACCATATTTACCCGGATACGTTGGATGGCGACGGCGCCAATCGCGCGCCAGGGGTCGATGGAAAGCCCCTGGATTTTCCNTATCACAACTTTCTCGTCAAGGCGTTGACCGACATCCACGCGCTCCACCCCGACCCGGCGATGCTGCGGCAGTTGTGGCCGGCATTGCAGCAAGCCACCGGGCTCTACGACCGGGAACTGGACGCCGACCATAACGGTCTCTACGAAACCTATCCGTGGAGCAATATCACTGGCCAGGAATGGGGCGCTCGTTTTCTCTACTTCCATCCCTTTGACAACCAGCTTGGCTACGACCGGAACTGGCGACCGAAGGATGATGCCGATGCCGGCAGAATGGCCGACCTGATCGAAAAGAGCGTGGTGCTTCGGCCCGGGACCAAGATTGCTCGCACCGCGGCAGAAATGCTCCAGCAGGTGGATCAAGACCGCCATTACCGCCAGGAAACGCTGGACGAGAACTGTTACGCCTATGCCGACCTGAAGGCCATGGCGGACATCGCGGAGATCCTCGGTGAAAAGGACGCACACCAGCACTGGCTGGCCGCGGCCAAACGCACCCGAAGGATGGTCCTCAAAAGCCTTTGGGATCCCGCCACGGGCTTCTTTTACGACCGCGACGGCGCGACGAAGGAATGGTCACTGGTGAAATCGCCGACCGGCTTCTACCCCTTCTGGGCCGGCATCGCCGGCAAGGAGCACCTCCCGGTGTTCACTCATCTCTTCAACCCCGCCGAGTTCTGGACGCCGTTCCCCGTGCCGACGATCTCGATGGATTACCCCAAGCGCCAGGAGTTGCGACACGCCGGGTGGGCTTATTGGAACTGGAGCGACTGGCCGATGACGACGTGTCACGTCGTCGATGCCGCCGCACGCGCCGCCAAGGAGCTCGCCCCAGCGCTGGTGCCCAGCGCTGCGGAATTCCTCTTCCGATACACGAAAATGCATTTCATCCAGGGCGACCTCAACCGCCCGTGCGTCTCGGAGAACTACGACCCGATCACCGGCGAACCCAACGCGCCGAACCTGGACTACGCCCACTCCTATTACATTGATCTTATCATGCGCCACGTCGTAGGCATCGAGGCGGATCCGCTGTCGGGGGAAGTTCGCATCCACCCGCTTGACCTCGGCCTGGCTTATTTCGAAGCCCGGAACATCCGGGTGAAACACCACGACCTGACTGTCACCTGGAAAAACGGTCAGTTCGCCGTAAGCGTGGATGGCCAGTTGGCCGCCACTGCTCCCAAGCTGAAGCCGTTGAAGGTTCGGCTAAACTCAATACGATGAATCGAAGAACGTTTGTGAGCAGAAGCTTAGCCGGAACCCTAGGCTCACTGCTTCTGTCCCGGTGGGCCACGACCGGTGGGGCCGCAACCGCGGCGCCCGCCTTCGGCACCAAATCCTTGTTTGAATCGAACGATCCGGAACTCATTCGCCTGGCCGAGGAGATATTCCGTCAATGTGTCCTGGGAAAAATCAAGCCTCCCGAGGGCACCTTGAAACACCACTGGTTGCAAGCCGGCACCGGCGATGCCTTCTATGGGCAGTGGATCTGGGATGCGATGTTCGTGGTGGATTTGCTGGCGATCCTGCCCGATCAACAGGCACTCATTCGCGAGGTTTTCCAGAACTACTGGGATTTCCAGGACCGTTGGAACATGAAGCGTCCCGAGTACGCGCACGACATGATCCCCTGCATGATCGAACCGAAGAACACCACGAACTGGAATGAATTCCCGGCCTATTCCCAGATTCCCATTCTTGGCTGGGGCTTGGAGCGGGTGTTCAAGCGCAATGGCGACCGAGAACTGCTCCGGCAAAGTCTGGGGCCGCTGGAGAAGTTCCATGAGTGGTACTGGCGCGAACGGGACGTGACCCGTGCCGGGCTCGTCGCCGTCGGGTCGTACAGCGGGGTTGTTCAGCATGGCCGTTTTGAGACTTTCGATAATGAGGTCAACCTGGATGAGCTCAAGCTCACTCCGCACCTGGTCCGCAAGGGCGCCGGCGAAGGCAATTGGTATGGCGACATCTGTCTGCCGGGGATCACGGCTTACCTGATCAGTTCCGAGCGCAGCCTGGCGCGCCTGGCCAAGACTCTGGGCGACAACGCCATGGCCCAGCGACGCCAGCGGCGGATCGAGAAGTCCGTCGCGGCCATGCGCCGGCACATGTGGGACGAGGCAAGCGGGACATTTCTGGCGGTGAAGCGAGATACGTTGGAGAAGGTCAGGGTGGCGACCATCGGAAGCTGGATGCCGCTGATGGCGGAGGTTCCCACGCGGGCGATGACCAAGCGGATGGCACAGGCGATCCGGACGGAGCATTGGGAAACACCGCTGCCGATACCCACGGTGGATCGCAAGGACCCGCGCTTTGACCCGCACAGCTACTGGCGCGGCGATGTCTGGCCGGCCCCCAATTACCAAGTGGCGTCCGGTTTCGCCCTGCACGGCTATTCCCAAATCGCCGCCGAGATCGCCGACAAAACCATCGAGAATGCCCTCAAGCACGGCCTCAGCGAGCATTACGATTCGGTCACCGGCAAACCGTTGGGCGTTCCCTTTCTCGGAATGACTTGCACCGTCCTCACGCTGATGCTGGATGGACTCTCCGACCGGCACCGGTTGAAGTTCAAGCCCCGCCGGTGACTTCCTCCCTGCTTGGCCAGCGGCTATCACTGGGAAAGCGGGGCTGGCAAGCTGCGTCAACGGACCGAGGACATGACCTGGGGCGTCCCGGAGCCCAACGCCTGCGGCACGGATGGGTTCGTCGAGTTTTGTCGGCTCCTGGGAAAACGCCCCGTTTTTCCCTGACAAAGGCCCGACAATCCCGGAGTATTCCCTCAGTGACAGTACCAAAATGAGTCAACGGCAGCTAACGCTGGTCCTGATCCTGGTGGTAGTGGGAATGGCCGCCGGGTTCCTGGTGCTGCTCTTCAAACCGCCCGTCACGGTGGCGGTGGAGAAGCGGTTGGCGGATTATGCCGCCGAGCGGGCCGCCGGGACACTGCCGAAGGACCCAGCGGCGACGGCGGCCGCGTCTGCCGAAGCCAAGGCACCCACGGCCGAAAAGGTGGATGTCACCGGCAAGCTCGCCACCTTCGACGGCAAGCCCGGTACGGAGACCGGAAGCTGGCCGAGGTTTCGAGGCCAGGATTTCAGCAACACCGTCCCAGGCCCGCCGGTGCTGGAGCACTGGCCCGAGGGCGGTCCGCCGGCCCTCTGGCGAACCAAGGTGGGGCAGGGGTACGCCGGTCCGGTGGCGCACCAGGGCCGCGTCTTTCTGCTCGATTACGACGAGAAGGAGGAGGGGGACTCGCTGCGGGTGTTTTCCCTGGCGGACGGCAAAGAGATCTGGCGGCGGACCTACAAGGCGCCCATCAAGAAGAACCACGGGTTTTCCCGCACCGTCCCCGCGGTGACGGATGACTACGTGGTAACCGTAGGTCCGCGTTGTCTGGTCATGTGCAACCGGCCGGCGACCGGGGAGTTTCTTTGGGGCATGGATCTGGTGGCGGATTATGGGACCGAGGTGCCGCTCTGGTACACCGGGCAATGCCCGTTGATTGATGACCGCGTTCGCGGTGCTGGCCCCGGGGGGCAAAGCCCTGCTGATGGGAGTGGACTGCGCGACCGGCAAGGTTGTCTGGCAGACACCCAACCCGGACCACTGGGGCATGTCGCATTCGTCGGTCGTGCCGGCGACCTTGCTGGGGCGGAAGATGTATGTGTATTGCGCCAAGGAAGGGACCGTGGGCGTCGCGGCGGACGGAGCGGATCGCGGGCAGGTGCTTTGGCGGACTACAGCCTGGGCCCATTCGGTGACGTCGCCCTCGCCGTTGCCCATTGATGATCACCGGATTTTTGTCACCGCAGGCTACGGCGGCGGCAGCCTGATGCTGGGGTTGAAGGAGGCGAACGGCCCGATGGTGGCCGAGGCACTTTACGAGTTGGAAAAGACGGTGTTCTCCTGCGAGCAGCACACGCCGTTGGCCTATCAAAACCACCTGTTTGCCGTCCTGCCAAAGGACGCCGGTGAGTTCCGCGCGCAGTTCGCCTGCATGAGTCTCGAGGGCAAGATCGTCTGGACCAGCGGCAAAACCGAACGGTTCGGACTGGGACCATTCCTGCGCGTCGGCGAGGATGTGTTCATTCTCGATGATGACGGGACGCTGTCGTTGGTCAAGGCTTCCCCCGCGAGCTACGAGCGGCTGGCACAGGCACGCGTGTTGCACGGCCGCGAGGCCTGGGCGCCCATGGCTTTCGTGGATGGCCGGCTGGTCCTGCGCGATTTTGAGGAGATGATCTGCCTCGATGTGCGCGCCAATTCTCAGTTAACCCTCAACCGCGGAAAGGGATCTTAATGCCTGCTCCCACTTCGAAAACCACCACGCTGACCCGGTTCGATTTTATCCGCCAGGGTCTGGGCCGGGTGGCTGCCTTTGGCCTGGGCGTGGTGGGCGGGTTGGCCGCCTTCGCAGCCCGAAAGAACAACACCATTTGGCAGATCGATCCGATGAAGTGCACGCAGTGCGGACACTGCGCCACCGCGTGCGTGCTCACGCCCTCCGCGGTGAAGTGCGTGCAATCGTATCCGATCTGCGGCTACTGCCGGCTCTGCTTCGGCTATTTCCAGCCCAACGCCCCGGAGCTGACTTCCGCCGCCGAAAACCAGCTTTGCCCAACCGGCGCCATCGAGCGCAAGTTCGTCGAGGATCCCTACTGGGAATACAACATCACGGAAGCTACCTGCATCGGCTGTGCCAAATGCGTGAAGGCCTGCGAGATGTTTGGCAACGCGTCCTTTTACCTCCAGGTCCGGCACGACCGGTGTGTGAACTGCAACGACTGCTCGATCGCCCGGCAATGTCCATCGGACGCCTGGGTACGGCTGCCCGCCAGCGATCCCTACCTGCTCAAACACAAGCTGCACCCGAAAACGCAGCTCAACCTCGAACTCCCGCCATGGAACACGCCGAAAAGCTAGGCCGCGTGCTCCACGCCGGGATTTGGCGCGAACGTAGCGCCGGCATCCTCGCCGGCGAGTTCTGGCGGCGGCTCGCCGCCCGATCACGTCGTCCTCTTTTTCGCTGGCTCCTGCTGGCATTCGCGATGGGTGTCCTCGGCTTGGTGAGCAACGCCTCCGCGGATGAGATGCGCTTCCCGGCCCCGGCCTTCACGAGCGGTTACAGGCTGCCGGACACCACCGTCCCAGAGCCCACGTCACAGGCCAAGCAATGGATCGATGTCGTGGTGCTGGTGGCGGTCTTGAGCCTGGCCTCGTGGCTGGCGATCCAGAAACGGACCCGCAAGGGCATCTTCGCCCTCATGGTGTTTAGCCTGCTGTATTTCGGGTTCTACAAGCGCGGTTGCGTCTGCCCGATCGGGTCCATCCAGAACGTCACCCTGTCGCTCTTCAACTCGAGCTACGCGGTGCCGATCACGGTGTTGATCTTCTTTGTCACGCCCCTGGCCTTCGCGTTGTTCTTCGGGCGCGTATTCTGCTCGTCGGTCTGCGCGCTGGGCGCGATCCAGGACCTGGTCATCCTCAAGCCGATCACCCTGCCGCGCAAACTCACCATCGGCCTGAGCATGATTCCCTACGCCTACCTCGGTGTCGCCATCCTGTTCGCCGCTACGAACACGGGCTTCGTGATCTGCCGGTACGACCCGTTCATCGGTTTCTTCCGGCTCGACGGCAACGCTCCTTATCTTTATCTCGGCGCCGGTTTTCTGCTGGCGGGCGTCTTCATCGCGCGACCCTACTGTCGGTTCTTCTGTCCTTACGGCGTGCTGCTCGGTTTCATGTCCCGGTTTGCGCGGTGGCACCTGACCATCACGCCTACCGAATGCGTAAACTGCCGTCTGTGCGAGAAGTCCTGCCCGTTCGACTACGTGGAGAAACCCAACCTCGGCCTAGCCCGAGAGCATCGCGCGGTCGGGGTGCAGCGGCTCGGCTACCTGTTCTGCCTGCTGCCCGGTTTGATCCTCCTCGGCGGCTGGGTGGGGCACCGGCTCTCGATTCCCATGTCGCGCTACAACCACTCGGTGATGGTGGCGGAGAATCTGTTGGTGGAGAAAGCCAACCCCGACCTCAAGCCCTCGTTGGAGACCACTACCTTCCGCACCCAGGGCACGCCCGAAGCCAAGCTCATGGCCGAGGCACAGCTCGTGCGGTCGCGGATGAACGTCGGCGGCTGGTTGCTAGGCGGCCTGCTGGGGCTGGTTTTCGGCGCCAAGCTGGTCGGGGTTTCGGTCGCGCGCACGCAGAAGGATTACGAGGTGGACAAGGCGCATTGTTTCAGTTGCGCCCGCTGCTGCCCATATTGCCCGAGCGATGCCATCCACAAGGGCAATTTCGTGCCCGGCAACCCGGCCTATGAAGCCGCCCTGGCGCTGGCGAAGCAGGAAGGCACCACGCCCGAAGCCATCGCCAAGGGAAAGCCCGCATGAGAATCGTCGTCCTCGAACCCGATACCAAGTCGGCGCCCTACCAGGTCCTCCGGCTGACCGGCTACGTGGCCGCGATCTTCTCGCTAATCGTCTGTATCCTGCTCATCGCGAACAACTTCAGCGTCAGCCGCCTTGACCCGGTCCACTCTCCGGCCCTGGCCAAACTCGTGGACCAACTCAAGGCCAATCCCCGAGATGCCACCCTTCGCGAGGAGATTCGCGAACTCGACCTGCTCACCCGCCAGGCGTTTTTCACCAGCCAGCACTTTACCCACGTGGGCGTGGCGCTGCTGGTGGGCGGGCTGGCGGTGATGGTCATTTGCTTCAAAACCCTGAATGCCTACCGGGCGGTTCCACCGTATCCAGATTCCGGCGATCCCAAGCAAGACCTGGCCGCGACGGCGTTGTGGGCGAGGAAGTCAGTCACCGCCGTTGGGCTGGTGCTGATCGGGTTCGCGCTGGTGCTCGCCTTGCCGTGGAAGAGCCCGTTGGATGCGCCCCCGGCGAAGCCGCCCGCCGCCGCTCAGGCTTTACCGAAGGCGCCGTCCACGGCGCAAGCTTCCACCAAACCTGCCGCTCCTTCTGCCGTGGATCGAGCCGCTCCCCCGCCCCCCAGCGCCACCTGGCCGTCCCTGGAGGAACGCTTGGCTCAGTGGCCGGGATTCCGTGGCGCCGGCGGCGGCTTGGCCCGCGCCGGCACTGTCCCGACGACCTGGGAAGCCGAAAAGGGCGCCGCCTGGAAGAGCGAGGTGGCCCTGCCCGGGATGAGTTCACCGGTCGTCTGGCAGGGTCACGTGTTTCTCTCGGGCGCGGACACCAACTCCCGCGAGGTTTATTGTTTCAACGCGGCTGACGGAGCCTTGCGCTGGAAGCAGAGTGTCGCGCCGATTTCCGAGGCCACGAAAAAGGCGCTCAAGGTGGCCGACTACACCGGTTACGCCGCCTCGACCATGGCGACGGACGGCACGCGCGCGTTTGCGATCTTCGTGGACGGTGAAGTGACCGCGTTCACCTTTGACGGCAAGCCGGCCTGGCAGCGCAGCCTCGGGTTGCCGGAGAATTCCTATGGCTACGCTTCGTCTCTCGTGGCGTATGAGGACCTGTTGATTGTCCAGATGGATCGCAAGAACGACAGCCTGGTGGTTGGGCTCGACGCGGCCACGGGAAAGGACCGTTGGAAGACGCCTCGCGCGTTCGGCCCCTCGTGGGCCTCCCCCCAGATCTTCCAGGGGCCGCAGGGGCCGCTATTGGTCACGGCCGCAAACCCCTGCGTCGTTGCCTATGATCCGCGCACCGGAAAGGAACTCTGGCGGGTCGAGTGCCTCAAGGACGCCGAGGCGGCGGTCAGTCCCTTCTATGCCGACGGCATCCTCTACGCCGCCTCCGATGCCACCGGCCTCACCGCCATCGACGTCGTGACCCAAAAGGTCCTGTGGAAGAAGGAAGAGGGCGCGCCGGGCATCTGCACCCCGCTGGTCAGCAACGGCCTCATTATTTTCGGACTCACCGATGGGGGCATCTTCTGCCTCGACGCGAAAACCGGGAAGGAACTCTGGCATAAGGACACGGACGACGGCATCTTCGCCTCGCCCATCTTGGTCGGCGAGCATGTCTATTTAGTGGATCACGCGGGCACCGTGCATGTTTTCAAGGCCCAGGGGAACGGCTTTCAGACGGTGGGTTCGGGGGTAGTGGGCGAGCCGGTCTTTGCCACCCCGGCGGTCGTGGGTAACGGCCTCTTCATCCGCGGCGTCAACCACCTTTACCGATTTGGACCATGAGTGAGTGCGCTACCATCACGTGCGGCGGGAGTTGCCGGAGCAACGACCAGTCCAAGGGCCAAGTGTCGATCGACCTCGCGGAGGTGGACGCCATGGTGGCGGGCATCGGGCGCCGATCGGAGGATCTTATCCCGCTGCTCCAGGCGATCCAGAAGCGCTACAACTACCTGCCGAAGCCCGCGCTCGAGCGGCTTTGCGAGATCACGGAAATCGCCCCCGATGCGGTCACGGGCGTGTCGACTTTTTACTCGCAGTTTCGGCATTACCCCGTCGGCAAGCACGTCATCAAGACCTGCACCGGCACCGCCTGCCATGTCAATGGAGCCCACATCCTGTATGACACCTTCCGGCAGCAACTGAAGATTCCGAAGGGGGAGCACACCGATCCCGACGGCGAATTCACCGTGGAGGAGGTCGCCTGCCTCGGCTGCTGCATGCTGGCCCCCGTCGCGCAAATTGACGAGGTCATCTACGGCCAGATCGAGACCTGGAAAATTCCGGATTTGATCGAGGATTTTCGCGCTTCGGAGAAAGCTCGCCCCATGGCGGGAGGGAATGGGCACCCGTTGACAGCCCGGGAATCCATCGGTGAAGCCCGCATCTGCCTCTGCTCGAGTTGCGTCGCGGGTGGCTCGCGCGTGGTTTACGAAGAGCTCCGGCGCCAGGCCGAGAACCTGGAGCTGCCGGTGAAGGTCAAGGACGTGGGTTGCACGGGCATCTCTTTCGATACGCCGCTCGTGGAGTTTGAGCTCTATGACGACCATCGCTACCGCTACGGGAAAGTGGACCCGGTGGACGTGCGGGAGCTGTTGCTGCGCCATTTCCGGCCCACCTCCTGGTGGAAACGCGCCGGAGCCCGGATGTTTCACACCCTGGAAACGCTCTTCACAGACGAGGCATGGGTGCCACCCACGCGCTACTCGCAGGATGTGCGCCACGGCGTCGAGAAGGCTTACGTGGGCTCCCAGGTGCGCCTGGTCACCGAGCATGCCGGCACGCTCGACCCGCGGAGCATTGACGACTACCTTCAGCACGATGGTTTCAAGGCGATGGAGTTGGCCCTCAAGCAACGCCGGCCCGAGGAGGTGATTGGGGAAATGAAGGCGAGTGGCTTGCGTGGCCGCGGCGGCGCCGGTTTCCCCACCGGCATGAAATGGGAATTAACCCGTGCGTCGCCCGGGGACATCAAATACGTCATCTGCAACGGAGACGAAGGCGATCCGGGCGCGTTCATGGACCGAATGATCCTCGAGTCCTTTCCGTACCGGGTGCTGGAGGGCATGGTAATCGCCGCCTTCGCCGTCGGCGCGAAGGAGGGTTTTCTCTACATCCGGGCGGAGTATCCCCTGGCGACCAAACGCATCCGCGAGGCGATTCAGGTTTGCGAGCAGCGCGGGCTGCTGGGCGACAACCTCATGGGCACCGGGTTCAAGCTGAAGCTCAAAGTCGTCGAGGGCGCGGGCGCGTTTGTCTGCGGCGAGGAAACCGCGCTGATGTCGGCCATCGAAGGCGGGCGCGGCATGCCGCGTTTTCGCCC